>Ga0070745_1000314_pt1 | contig 31002 bp, 46 predicted proteins | sample VirMetDEL_Mar_4_FD_77438 | JGI IMG/M metagenome (GOLD analysis project Ga0070745, IMG submission 77438) | Aqueous microbial communities from the Delaware River and Bay under freshwater to marine salinity gradient to study organic matter... | ecosystem: Environmental > Aquatic > Marine > Coastal ...
GTATCACTTCGTAATTAATGTGGAGAAATCGCGATATGTTAAAGAAAAGTCTAAGATTCCTATCACTGTCAGTTGGGACGGTGGTGTACGTAATTTTTCTGGTTTACTCGATTGTGCTCTTGCCGGTGGTTATGTTAATAAACCTTCTAACGGTTGGTACGCTGCAGTTGATAGAGAAACTGGAGAGATCGGCTCGAAAGTCCGGTATGAACAAACTTTAGAAAAAGAATTCTGGGATCCAATCTTCGCTGAAACTGATTTTAAAGATTTTCTAAAAAAGCAGTATAGTATTGGCTACCAAGCACCGATAGATATGGACACAATTGTGGAAGAGGTATAAGAATGTACGAAGAAGAACAATTTAAGTTTACATATAATAAATTTATAGATTTAGCCAATAATCTCTTAGAAGAAAAAGTTGATGCCATGATGGTTGCTGCTGTTATGTCTACTATTGGTATGTCACTTTATAGAACTTCTTTATCTGAAGAAGATTATAATAAAATGGTAAAAACTATGTTTGATTTAAGGGTTGAAGTAAAAACTTTTAACCCTAGTGAAGTGTTACACTAAATGAAAGAGAATATAGATTATGAATTAGTCCCTAACTCCGACAGAGACGATCACTGGAATATCCGAATCCTAACCGGAGAATTTGTTGAAACTGTTATTAGTTTTGGTGCAATAAAGGTGGCCGAAGACGGCGAGCATTTAAATTTTGACTTTTCGGTGGATTATTCCCCTGTTGGTGATTCTTCTGATAATGTGGATTTACAACTCACCGCAGGTTCGATACTATTAGGCATAATAGAAAATTCAATAAAGGAAAGCGATGAACGCTAACATAGAGCAAACAGTCCTGCGCAATGTGCTTACTAACGAGAAGTTCATGCGTAAGGTTTTACCGTTTATAAAGCCTGAATATTTCGATGGTGTTTATAGGCAGCTATTTAAAGAGGTTGCTAAGTACGTCGCCAAATATAATAGATTGCCTACACAGGAATCTTTTAAAATCGAGGTAGACCAGTCTGATAAATTTAATGACGAACAATATCAACATGCTGTAGAGATTATTCCAAACATATTTGCAGTAGAAGCTATTGATGATAAATGGCTCTTTGATACTACCGAGAAGTGGTGTCAGGATCGTGCTGTGTACAATGCCATTATGGAGAGTATAAGTATCATCGACGGCAAACATAGTACGCTAACTAAAAACTCTTTACCTGATATACTTACAAAGGCACTGGCTGTTTCTTTTGATACGAATATCGGTCACGATTATATTGAGAACGTAGCTGACCGATATGACTTCTACCATGAGGACTCACCCCGAATCCCGTTTGATCTTGACTACTTTAATAAAATTACTAAGGGCGGACTACTTAATAAGACGCTTAACATCGCTCTCGCGGGTACGGGCGTGGGTAAATCTCTTTTTATGTGTCACGTCAGTGCCGCGGCTTTAAACGATGGTAAGAACGTCTTATATATTACAATGGAAATGAGCGAAGAACGGATCGCGGAACGTATCGATGCAAATCTTTTGGATGTACCTATTGACCAGCTGGAAACCCTATCTAAGGATATGTTAGTCAATAAAGTTTCACAGATTGCTGCCAAGACTAATGGTAAATTAATTATAAAGGAATACCCAACAGGTCAGGCCCACACCAATCATTTTCGTGCTTTGCTTAATGAGCTAAAGCTAAAAAAGAACTTTATACCTGATATTATTTTCATAGACTATTTAAATATATGTGCATCCGCACGTATGAAAGGGATGGGAGGATCTATTAATTCTTACTCATATATTAAAGCTATTGCCGAAGAGATCCGCGGCCTTGCAGTCGAGTTCAACGTTCCGATTATCTCTGCAACGCAGACGACGCGTTCGGGTTATTCTAACTCGGATGTTGGGCTTGAAGATACGTCCGAATCTTTTGGATTACCCGCAACGGCGGACTTAATGTTTGCCCTAATATCAAATGATGAGCTTTCTAAAGATAATCAGATTATGGTAAAACAATTAAAGAATAGATATAATGATCCAAACATTAATAAGAGATTCTTAGTGGGTGTAGATCGGTCTAAAATGCGATTATTCGATTCAGAAGGATCCAGTGACTTAGTAGACGATACGCCTACATTTGATAAAACAGAAATGAATGAACGATTTAAGGAGTTTAAATTATAATGGCTAGATCATCAATGAAGACAGCTGGGATAGGCGTAACGCCTCTGGAAAAAATGTTAAATAAGCAACGGGCATTAGATAAAGGCAGGACCGTAGTCTATACTATTGCCAATCCAAATAAGGAACAGACTAATAAACCGTTTATAAAAGTTAAGGTTTCTCCCCAATCTCGATATAAAAAATTGAAAGAGGTATCATAAGTATATGCATGCAAAGCTTATCTCCTATAGCCAACCCGGCGGTCGTATCCACGCAGGCGAAGCGGCTTACAAGGGATTGGATAACATCCAAGACCTCGTCGCGTATTGTGCCCGTGTCTCCAACCCGTCGAACCAGGCTAACACCAAAACAACGACAAAGCTACTCGACTACCTCATCAAGCACAAACACTGGTCACCCTTCGAAATGGCATCAGCCTGTATTGAAGTCGAAACCACAAGAGACATCGCAAGACAGCTCCTCCGGCACAGATCGTTTTCATTTCAAGAGTTTTCTCAGCGGTATGCTGATATTCGTGATCTTGATGATGATTTTGTTATAAGAGATGCTCGCTTACAAGATCCAAAGAATCGACAGAATAGTATTGATAATGAAAATATTGAACTTCAGCAAATGTGGAAAGGGTATCAGCAAGGTGTGATCAACACAGCAAAAGCTGCATATAATTGGGCAATAGAAAATGGAATCGCAAAAGAACAAGCTAGGGCAGTTTTGCCTGAAGGTAATACAGTTAGTAGGCTCTATGTTAATGGTACTATTCGCTCCTGGATACATTATGTCGAGCTACGTTCGGCAAATGGAACCCAGAAAGAACATATGGAATTGGCGAGGGAGGTAGCTCGAGCTATATCTAAAATCTATCCAAAAATGGTAAACTTCATGAAGGAGGAATAAATGGGAAAAAAGCTGTCTACCTTCTATAAGGATGATAAATCAGAATACTGTGAAATACACGTGGACTATAAAGAGGAATACTTTTATCTTAAATATTATAAAAAGGATTCCGCTAAGTGGTTTCACAAAGAAGATTTCATCGGGAAGTCTTTGAGATATGTAGAGGATGCAGCGGAAAACTGGGCTTTAGGGATTAAAAAAATCGACCCCCAGTATGATGGAACGCTACTTTAGTGTTTACAATGTTAGATAATTCTATTATAATGTGTTATATGAAATTAAGAAAGGTAATCCATGTCAGAAAATTGGGTAGCAGATATTAACAAAATGCACGATAAGTTCGGCGTGCACGAGTGGTTTGAAAAGAATAAACACGATAAAGAACTAATGCAGACTTATCTCCGCTTCCGCCTTAATATGGTAGAGGAAGAGCTGGATGAAACCCGTGAGGCTATTGATAACAAAGATCCCGAAGAGATTGTAGATGGACTAATCGATCTATGTGTCTTTGCTATTGGTACACTAGACGTATTCGGTGTAGATGCATGGAAGGCTTGGAATGAGATCTGGATAGCTAATATGAAAAAATCGCCTGGTGTAAAACCTGGCCGCCCTAATCCATTCGGCTTACCGGATCTGATTAAACCGGATGATTGGGTTGGACCAAACCATAATGACAACCACGGCAACTTCTCATTAGCTGTTGGGGATTAATATGAAAGAGTCATTGAAAATATTACAGCGTGCTGCAGAGATCCAGAACCAAAAAGGTAACGATTACCAGAATCCAAAGTCACGTGTTCGACAAGCTATGTACTATCCACGTGGATGTGCTACTATCCTGGACATTATGACTGGCAAGATGCTTCGCCTGCAGTCTGTTATGGAGTCTATGGAATTAGATCCTGATTATGAACCAAACTTCGAGTCATTAGAAGATTCTATCGTCGACCTTATTAACTATGCTTCCTTCTTTGGTGCATATATGAAAGGTGGCATCGATGGTCAAGATCCTAGACACGACTTCTTAAACCGTCCTCTTAAAATGCCAGGTGATAACAGCGAATGAAAATAATATTATTTAATTTTTTTCCTATAAAATGAAAAAAGGGGGTTTACAACTCCCTAAAAATAGTGTAGTATTCTCGTGAATATAAGGCTAAATAACCATGAAACGTAAGATAATAAACACAGCGAGCGGGTTAATTACCATGGGAATAGCAGCAGGATTATTTGCGACAGCACTAGCACTTCGTCCGGATATAGATCCGGAACAACATAAATGTATGGCTCTTAATATTTACCATGAAGCACGTGGTGAAGTCTCAGAGGGCCAAATAGCAGTAGCGCAGGTCACTGCTAACCGAGCCAAAGATCAACGTTGGCCAGATACTATTTGCGGTGTGGTATATCAGGATAAACAATTCAGTTGGACCCACATGATTAAGGATCATACTCCGACTGATGAAAAGGCTTGGGAAAAGGCCCAGGTTATAGCACGAGACGTTATGATAGGAAATGTAGAGGATCCATCGTTTGGGGCAAATCATTACCATGCTAATTGGGTTAATCCAGCTTGGGCGAAGGAAATGAAACTGGTTCGGGTAATAGGTTCGCACCTATTCTATGAATAAGGATTTATATGTTACACCATGCATTCAAGTCTGTAAGATTGGTCCGAATAGGACATGCATTGGGTGTGGCAGAACGATAGATGAGATAACAGAATGGATTTCATACGACCATGAAAAACGTATGGAAATAATGAGGAGACTTGGATATGGCAAAAGAAAAAAACGTCGTCACAATCGATACATCAACCTTGATGATTGACTCATCAGATTTTGAGGATTATAAGGATTGGCCCAAAGAGGGTTATGAAGATACCGAATATACGTTTACTCTCGTTCCAAATATTGATTATAAATTCAATGAAGCAGAACTAATCAAAGAATTTAAGGAGTACGTCGATAGCACATATGGTCAGCACTATGCAAAAGAAAAATTCCAAGCTACTGAATTTATTGTTGATGGTGGACATGGCACGGGTTTCTGTATTGGCAATGTCCTCAAGTACGCACAGCGGTACGGTAAGAAGGGTTCTTCTGCAGACGCTAGAAAAGACTTAATGAAGGTATTACACTATGCCCTCATCCAGCTCTACGTACACGATAAAGAAGTATAAGAATATCACCATAGCATACGACGAGAATTGGAAAGTGATAATTATGTCACGAAGTAAAAATATAGTTTTATGGTATTTACAATTTCTCGGATATGTGATTAAATAAAGAAGTAGACGTTATAAAGGTTATATGGACCTGGGGGCGGTACCCAGCAGCTCCACCAAAAACACACTTCGCCTATCTGCACAATAGGTGTGGTGCAGCACACAACCCTTAGTCGGGCCAAGAAGGTGTGTTTTTGATGGGGCTGAAATAGGATCGACATGTAGTCCAGTTTACAAAACACAAATGCAAACGATAATTTTGCACCATCTGGATTTGCTCTAGCAGCATAATCACAGGGGGCGGCCACTGCCTAGCAACAGAAGTGTGGCGAATAACAAATAAAGGAATAACAATTATGGAAATTCTAAACAAAGTAAAAACATGGGCAGGGGCACTAGCAGAAGTCGGTATTAGTATCGCAGCTCTTATGATTGTACTAGAAGTCTTGGGACTTGGTGCAATTCCGTTTCTCCCAACAGCTAGCGTAATTACTAATGTTAGCGGTATCATCGCGATGTTAGGCGCTCAAGGACTAGTTGGTTTGATCGCAGTTTGGGTTCTATATGAGATTTGGAACAAAAAGTAATAATAGGAAATAATAATGAAAAAGTTACTTATCACATCCGCAATCGCTACATCGTTCGCCGGCGTAGCATTTGCTGAAGACACAACGGCCAGTGCAGGGCCAACTATTTCTGGCGAAGTCGGTATAACTTTAGCAGAAACTGCAGCCGGCGACATGGCCGGATCTATGGGTCTAGACCTTGGCATCGATGCTGCAGGTTTGGCTAACATAGACCTAGACTTTAGTGCAACAGATGGCAATGCCGTTGTACTAGATAACTGGACCGTAGGCACATCAGTTGCTGGTATCGGTCTTTCTATTGGTGACGACAACGGGCTTATGCCCGATGCAGAAGGAAACCAGACACTGGCTAAACCTGCCATGGCAGAGTCAGTGAAAGTGGAAGTAGCTGGTGCATCAGTAGCGGTAGGATTTACTGATTGGGGTACCGATCTGACAGATCTTAGCAATTTGCAAGGTTCTTACACACTCGGTGTAATGGGCATGGATGTTACTGCAGCTCTGGACTACAACTTTGATACCGAAAACACTGTACTTGGTGCAGGTGTTAACGGGTTCGAAGCAGCTGGTTTAGGAGTTGGTGGGGCACTTTCATATGATATTGATGCAGAGAAACTTGGCTTCGAAACAACTGCGTCAATTATGGGTGCAACAGCTTACTTGAATGGTGATACTGATGAAACACTACAAAACATAGGTGGTGAATATGTTTATAATCTTGGCGGAGCAGAAGTAAGCGCTGGCGCCAATTATAATTTTGATGCAGAAGAATTTAAGCCCAGCGTAGGTCTTACATTCTCCTTCTAATATTATCATAAATATTATTATCGGGTTGTCACGTAATAGACACGCAGGGAGCCACGGTTAGCTCCCTATTTTTTATAGAGGAGAATATAATGTATGGAAGATATAGTATTATAAGAACTGCAATATTTCTAGCATGTTTTATTTTTGCTGGAACAGCATTAAGTGCTCAACAATTAGAGCCTCCTGCTAAGCCTGAATTACCCGAACCTGAAACTCAACCGGGCGGGAAGGGTGTTTTAATCCACGCACCTTGTGATTATTTCCCCATTGTATTCGACATTCAAAAGAATAGTGACGAAAGATTAATGTTTGTAGGTAACGGAGCTGTTAAGGAATATTCTAGCAATAGGTATTTTAGAGGTGCAGTTGCTGTTTGGTGGAATATGGAAACCAAAAACGCTTCTATTACAATTCAGTTTCCCGATGGTATGATATGTTTACTTTCCCCTGCAGGGAACTTCCAACCCTGGACCGATCCCCAGCCCTGGGAGCCCCCAAAAGTAGATAAACAAAGTTTCTAAAAAATTTTTGTATAAATACGAAAGACTAATAATTCATAAGGGAAAAATATTATGAAGAGACTTCTGTCCGCAGTTCTCTTCGTTATGGCATCATCTGTTGTTCAGGCCCAAGTCGCTAATGACGCAGATGGTAATTTTGATAGTACTAGCTATGTAGAAACAAACAATGATAGTACTACAACCACAACTAGCACTGTAACTACTGATAATACGAATACTAATGATACGACGATCACTAGTACAAATACAAATACTAATACAAACACGAATACTAGTACTGTAGATAGTACAACCACTTCGACAAACACGAATACGAATACTAGTACGACAAATAATACAAATACTAATACTAGTACAAATACTAATACGAATACTTCGACTATAGATAACACTACCACTAGCACGGTCAATAGCACTTCTGATAATACATCTAGTGTGACTACGGATAACACCAACACAAATACTAGTACAAATACCAATACCAATACGAATACTAGTACAAACACCAATACAAATACTAATGTTAATACAAACAATAACACTAGTAATACTACCATGAGTAGTACGTCTAGCAATACTAATGCCAATGTAAATCAAAATACATCTACATCAGACGTTACTCAAAAGATTGAATCCCCACCGCCATCAGCAATAGCACCTACCATTATGTCAGGTGGTAATGACAACTGTACAGTGACATGGTCTAGTTCTGTGCAAACCCAAATACTTGGGATGAGCGGTGGTGGGCACATAAGAGATATAAACTGTGAGAGACTAAAGAACTCTAAAGCTCTTTATAATATGGGTATGAAGGTTGCTGCGGTAGCTTTAATGTGTCAAGATGCAGCGGTATTCAACGCTATGAGAATGGCTGGCACCCCTTGCCCATTTGATGGTACTATAGGAGACCAAGCACAGGCACTATGGGATGAATTCCCAGAAGAAAAACCTATTCCACAAACAGAAGAAACTACACCCCATGCTAAAGCAAACACTTTCATCGGTCTTGGTATGCTCTTGGCTCTTCTCGCAATACTCTAGCGCGCAGGACCTAACCCAACAAGATATTGATATGGGAACGCTGTATGCTGCTCCATCGAATCCTGATGATCTGTTGGAATATAATGAACGCACATATATGGAACAGCTGATTGATAATAATGTTACTGCAACTACGACTGGAGACGGTGGGTTTTTAGGAACGGGATGGTTTGAAAGTGAAAATACAACTTACTCTATAGACTCTTGGACAGCCACAACTGGATGTTTAGATCCTTCAGCTTCTAATGGCGGAGATGGATCTTGGGGTGGAACGTCTGGTGGTTCATGTGCTAATATAGGTACTAATGGTGATGGAGCTATTCGTTTCGGATTTAATAATACAATAGTTTCTCAAACACAAGACATTATAAATGATGCTTTAAAAGTTGCTGGTGTTCAAGTTGTTGGATACTTATGGCAATGGAAAGTTAAAAATTACAATGCTAATGATACAAGTGCAAATCAAGCCAATAATCAAGACCCATTATATGTAAGAGTCATTGTCAAAGATAATGATGGAAATGTCCTTGATGAAAGAGAGTGGGATTACTCATATTCAATAAGTGACTGGGAACAAAAAAATGGAATGCAGTGGTATGATCCTTTTTTAATGGGCGATAAAGTTGATACACTTACGCTAGAAGTTGAGGGTAAAGATGCTGGTTACTGGGCTGGCTACTGGGGTCCAGAGTTTAGAGAAGCTGGTATCTATTCCATCTTTGTTTATAAAGAACCATTGGATTGTAGTGATCCTTTGAATGATGCTAGATGCCCTGGATATGCTACGGCACTACAAGAACAACAAGAGGCCATGTTGGCCGAACAACTAGCAATGGCGGAGATGACAAATGACACAGGAACAATTGAAGAAGTTAATGAAACTCCACGTACTGAGAAAGTTATTGAAGAATCTCAACCAGGACCAGAACCAGTAGTAGAGGTAATAGAAGATGCCATTGAAGAAGTGTTGGAAGAGCCCATAGAAGTTGCTGGCGATCTTGAACCAGATATATTAAATGACACTGTGGCGGAAACTGGAACGAGCCCAAGGGTACGGATTAATCCGTTGGATGTGGCTAGAGGCGCTGTTGCTGACGCTGCTGCCGCGGCCAATAATGCCATAAGCAGTGCTACAACATCATCTATTCAATCAGACCAACAATCCACTAGTTTTGTAATGGAGCAGGCCCAAGAGTCTGCTGAACTATCCTTTGAAATGGAGGAGCAATTAATAGAGAACGTACAGTCAATTGCTTCTAATGTTTCACAACAACAATTTGCAGCTTTAAATTTAGAAGAGAATGTTTTGCAGTTAGAAATAATTGTGGATGATGTAAATGTAGAAACCGCAAATGATATTTTAAATAATATTATAAGTCAAGTAACATCTCCTACATTCGAACTTAAACTACCAGAACCAAAAGAAGAAATTGCTGAACCTATGAGTACTATGGAAGAAGCCGAGCTGGTAGCAAAGGCATTTGAAGGCAGTGATGATGAAGATGCACGATCCGCACTTTTAGGATATAACCCATTATTCAGCCAATACCAACAACTTCAAATGGCTGACGCAGATTTTTATAAACCAAAGGAGATTTACCCAAACCAAAAAAATCATGATAACCCAAATTCAAGATTCTTTAACGGGGCAAGTGACGAAAAACATAACGCACTAGTAAGGATGCAATACGACAATAGATGAACTGTCTTTTAGGGTTGGCGCTGTCACTCCATTTGAATATGGATGACGGCTATAATATGATTCATCCATATGCCACATGTGAGCGAGGTCGTTATAATTACGGATTACTTGTAAATAGTGAAAAGAAAATAGGTAATTATTTAAGTTGGGATCTAAATGATAACATTGAATTGGGATTTATGACGGGATACACTTCAGCCCACATAGTTCCAATGGCTAGATTTAAAGCTGGTAACTTTTTTGCTATGCCGGGGATAGAAGATTATAAGTTAAAGGGTATAGTAGCAGGAATAGAAATACCATTAGGAGAAAGATAAATGGCAGAATTTGAATTTGCTGGCACAACATTCAGGGGCGGAAAAATGTTTGCCGTTCTGACGGCATTATCCACGTTAGGCGGTGCAGCTTGGGCCGGCTTTGAGTTCTACAAAGACTACATGGATATGAAAGAGATTATACAAGAGATTGACATCGATGCTATAGCTGCAGAGAATGCTTTAGTGATACAAAAGCTAGATGAGTCTATGCTACGGATTGATGAAGCAATAACGTATACCAGAGATATTAAAAACGATCTAAAGGACGACCTGCTGAAGATGGAAGGTACCCTTGATCGTTTAGATGCTAAGGTAGATGAATCAGTTGATAAGACAAAGGATTCAATCGAATCATTTGAAATTAAGACCGAAAATACTATAGATAAATTTGAGAATAAAACAAAACAACAATTGGCTGAAGCCGCGGCTGATCTAAAAGAAGCTCAAGACGAACTAGAGGTAATGTCGAACAACCTAAAACTAGAGCTTGAAAAGATCAGAGATACTATGGGCGAAATTAGATCAGAAACTTCCGCTACCTTAAGGGAGGTGGAAATGACTATGAGAGAATCTGAAAAAGATACACGTGACGTTATGAAAGAGACGACCGCTGATCTAGAATTTAAAATGGATGATCTTGAAACCGAAATCAAGAAAACAATTGAAGAGGCTTTAGACAATCCACTTAATGACTAGGAGGTATTATGTCTATTGAGAGATGTTATGAAATGTCGCAGTTGGCCGGCATTGCTTATTTGGATGGGAAAGAAGCCAAAAAGCTTTATAAGAAAATGGGATGGAAAGGTCACAAGTTCATCGAAGTGAAAGGTGCGCAGTGTCATGTAATTTGGGACGATAAGGAAATGGCTATATGTTTTAGAGGCACAGAGCCAGACGAATTTTCTGATATTAAAGCAGATCTAAATGCCTGGCCTGATGCAGCACACAATGGCCATGGTAAAGTCCACAATGGATTCCAAGAAGAAGTTAATAAAATTTGGCACAACATTCTAGAGGTCATGGAAGCCCAGAAGTGTTACCATTTGTATATCTGTGGTCATTCTCTGGGTGGTGCAATGGCTACTATCGCAGCAAGCAGGTTGGGTGATAAAGTTACTGGTCTATACACATACGGCTCACCAAGAGCAGGAAATGCTGAATGGGTGAAATCAATTAAAGCCCCACATTATAGACATGTAAATAACAATGATATAGTTCCTAAGGTTCCGTTTAAATGGATGGGATATAGACATCATGGGGAGTTGCGCTATATAAACTTCTATGGAAACATTAGGAAGATGACAAGTTGGCAAAGATTTAAAGATGGTTGGCGTGGTCGTCTGGCAGCATGGAAAAAAAGACAACCCTTTGATGGAGCGAGAGATCATGGCATGTCGAATTATATCAAATATTTGGAGAAAGAAAATGGCTGAAGAAAAACAAAAAATGATCGAAGCGGTGGATCATCCGGAAGGTAAGTTTGAGCTTGCAATCCGAATTTTAGGGAACGAAGTGCTCGGACTACAAATGAAGGTGGATGACTTTAAAATGAAATGGCTACTGATTGGTATATTCAGTATCGCAGTTCTTATGTGGGTCATGAGTTTGTTTGGTCCAGCTATTATGAGTACATACGGAGGAATCTAATGGAAGTGCTATCAAGAATGTTCGGTGACACATTATGGATCTATACAGCCATTGCTGGATCTCTAGTGGGTGCAGCATTTTTGGCATGGTTTAGAAATACCCACGCTGCTTTATGGCTTATGTCTAAATTTGACAAGCTATTGGATTATCTTGTGGATAGGTTTGGTTGGGACTGGTTACAGGATGATCCTGATGCCTGGCGTAAACGCTATCCCAAGGTAACCAGTAAAATAGACAGCATAGAAAAACGATTGGAGGAAATCGAAAATGGATTGGGTAAAAAGTAGAATGAAGGAAAGAACCTCATGGGATGGGGCTGCCTTGGTAGCTTTAGGTCTTATGACTTTGTTTCTAGCCCCACTCGCTAAGATAGCCGCAGGAATAGCTATTGCCTATGGTGCTTGGACTATCTGGAAAAAAGAATAAAAAAATTCGAAAAAAATGAAAAAAGTCAGGGGGGAGGGGATTTACATTTGAACTGAAATACATTATATTAGTATTATCAAAGGAGATAATACAATGTACACTTTCGGTTCGAATGATGTTTTCTCAGACCTCGTAAAAGATGTTTATGGAACTCGTGACCCCGCCAGAGACGGCGGTCACCTTTCTAGTTTCTATCACGAATGCGACGAAGTTAAACAGCAGATGTGGGACGAACTTTGCTACCAACTCGAAGAGAATACTAAAGCTGAAAAGCTCTTCGAAAAAGAGTGTATCGAAAAGTTCGAGGCTCGGATCAAAGACGTAATGGGTCTTGGTGCTATCGATCGCCTCACCGCTATCAGATGGATTATTGGTCCTGAAAAGTTCTATCACATTCAAGACGTAGAACATTTTGTTTGGGAACAAGGTATCCTATTCACCCCTTATGGTAAGAAACTTATCAAAGAAATCGAAGCCGTAGTAGAATACGAGGAAATGGTATAATGGGAGTTACATATAATGGAAAAAAATACGATGACCGCCATGGAGGTCCTTGGGATCGCGGATCTGCTGATTCGTATTATCGTCGTGGGTTTAATCCTCACTTTTTTTGCAGCGCAACTTATCAAAGTAATCGGGTAGATGAAGGTGAAATGAGCGCAGATGAACTTGAAGCCTATCGCGCTGGGTATGACTATAATGAAGAGATGGGTTACTATAAGGAGTGGTAATATGAATATTCGTGGTATTGAAAATCTTCCTCTGGCAGAAGCAAAAGAGCTTGGATTAGAGTATTTAAAACAGCTTAAGGTCAAGAGGACTAAAATGTTCCGCTTGACTAAAGACATCAACGAAGCCCCTAATTCAGCCGAGGTGTCTCGGATACTTTGGATGTTAGAACTAGCCGGATCTGGAGATGGAGTTATTGGTTCGGCATTTAAAGGCCACTACAAGTACAATGCCTAGTATAATCATTGGAATAAATCCTACTAAGGCACAGTACCGTAAAGGCTGTGCCTGGTATCGTCTACAGGATTGGATTGATGAATTGGATGTGGGCATTGTAGCCTTTACCAATCTATCCCACGATCCACACTGGGACAAGCGCACCCTCGACCGCGAGCACGTACTCGCGTGCGTAAGCGGGCACGATAAAGTAATAGCATTAGGTGGTTTAGTCTCTAAGGTACTAACTAAACTTGGTGTGGATCACTTTACCTTACCCCATCCATCGCCCCTCAACCGTCAAATAAACGACCCTAAATTTATTTCAAATAAATTAAAAAAATGTCGTAATTATTTGAATTAGGGGGTTTACAAATGAATCGAAATACGACAAGATAGTATCTATCAAATAGGAGAATATATTATGGCACATATGGTTGAAACTATGGCATACGCTGGCGAACTACCTTGGCACGGTCTTGGTGAAAAGGTCTCTAACGATCTTACACCAATTCAAATGATGAAAAAAGCTGGAGTGGATTGGGAAGTTCACGCAGTCGAGTCATTCGTAGAATTCAATGGCGAAAAAATGCCCACCGGTCAAAAATCACTTATCCGTGGTTCAGACGGTCGCATCCTCACCAACATCGGTGAAAACTGGAACCCAGTCCAAAACGAAACCGCCTTCGAATTCTTTTCAGAATTTGTTCTTGCTGGTGATATGGAAATGCACACAGCAGGTTCATTACGTGATGGTGAATATGTTTGGGCACTGGCAAAGGTCAAGGAATCATTCGACGTATTCGGCGAGGATACTATCGATTCTTACTTGCTCTTTAGTAACCCTCATAAGTATGGCAAATCAATCGATGTTCGCTTCACACCAATCCGTGTGGTTTGCAACAATACATTGACTATGTCACTGGAAGCCGAATCTAAAAATAGTGTACGTCTTTCTCACCGTACTGAGTTTAATCCAGATATGGTAAAAGAAACACTTGGCATCGCTCACGAGAAATTTGCTAAGTACAAAGAAATGGCTCAGTTCCTTGGTTCACGTAAAACCTCTGCCGAGTCACTTATCGAATACTATAATTCAGTATTCCCAAATACTTCTCGCACAGAAATGCCAAAAGAAGTTAAAGCTTACGAGGATCTTTCTCGCAATGCTAAACTCTGCTTTGATGTTCTTGATACCCAGCCAGGTGCAGAATTTGCACAAGGTACTTGGTGGCAGGCCTTCAACTCAGTAACCTTTGTTACCGATCACGTACAAGGTCGGAACAAAGATAACCGCCTCCACTCTCAGTGGTTTGGTCAAAACGCAGCACGTAAGGTTGTTGCAGCAAACAAGGCAGTCGAACTGGCGACTGCCGCTTAATCTAAGGAGATACATTATGGAAATTACGGAAATTATGCTTAAAAGTCAAAAGTATGGCGATCTTGCACTGGACGTGATGCGTTATCAGCCCATGTCAGAGACGTATGTATGTCAGATCATCGCTGATGATAACGGTGACCATGATTGGCTACTAGTAGATAAACACAATATTGAGATTGAACATGGGGATGAGATGTATCTTTATACCGACACTGCTGATTACGTCAGCGGCGGAAATTTCGTTCAACCAGTAAATAACGACCGCGAGAACGATTTACTTGCTGAAAGCCTTCCGACTAATAGATTTACTTGGGATAACTATGAAAAGTTCTACCAAGAATCTATTAATAATAATCTAACCTTTGCAACCTTTAATGATTTCGCTAATCACTTTGATATTCAAGGGTTTAGATTCTGTCCCAAGATTACGGACACAAATAAAATGAAACAAAATAAAAATTTAGCCAAAAAAGGCGCAAAACGTCTTAAAATTAAACGTGGTGTCGATTTTGCAGATATCATTCTCGAATATCGGAATGCTGCTTAACCATGACCAAGTACGTGCACGATAACCATGTTCACGTATACTATTTGTCTGAGGGGGTTTACGGAACAACCTTAAGGCAGTATAGTAAAGACGATGGCGTTCCTGCATCTAAGATAACCTTGGATGCAGACGCTGTGGTTAAATTCAAAGAGATGCTTGCAAGAGGAGGATGGTATGAATCAACGGCGGGGTAAAACACATAAGGCAGCATTAGGTGACGGTCTGCAGGATATGAAACTAAAAATGTTTTTCAAAGATTGCGCAGAGGTCTTAGATGCTGACGGTCAGGAGGATGCCGCCTTTTACTTCCATCAAATTGTAGAACACCTTATGGCTGGTAAGTCCTTACCACATGATAATAAAAGAGAGGCGGCTCGTATTCTAGGGGTATAAATAAATCGTCTTTTAATATTAAGGATGATGATATGTCAACTACTAAACTCTGGAAAAAGGTAAAAAAAATGGACCTAGGAAATCCTGTAATCACCGCCCTTGTAGGGTTGGTGATTTTTTATATTGGCCTCAAAACATTCTCGGGAGGTATGAAGTCGATGGGTAATATGGACCACCTTCAGTTCTTTTTAGGTAATCCAATTTATATGTTCGTCGGCGGAATAGTCATGACTCTTTTGTGGCAATCCTCCTCTCTTTCAACTACAGCTATTATTGCATTAGTTGCATCTGGGGCTTTACCTCTTCCAGCTGCAGTTGCAGCAGTTCTAGGGGCTAATATTGGTACCACGGGTACGATATGGCTAGCTGGCTTTTTTGTTTCAGACGGATGGCCTAGAGGTGATACCCTTCGAATAGCTATGGCACATACTGGAATGAATTTAATAATGGCATTGATGCTTCTACCATTTGTTGGGCATATAGCAAAATATCTTTATAAATTTTAAAAAAAGGGGGTTTACAATCGATTTGAAAAGCGGTAGAGTAGTATTATCAATAAGGAGATACCTCTATGATTATTAAGTCTGACCGCACAAACTCTTATATCGCAACTGTAGATCTGAAAGACCCCGATGACCAAGCTTGGATCAAGGCAATCCGCAAGACCGTAAAAGAATCCAATGAATTCCAAAAGTCTAAAGGTAGTTCAAGACGTCAGTATGTAAAGCTTCAAGGTCGGGGCCATAGAATGGGTAATCGTCGTTACAATGTATCCCTTCCCCTTTCCTTCGCTGAAAAAGCAGACATATACGTTTACGATCGGTAATTCAAAACCCGGGTCTTTCCCCGGGTTTTTTGTGTCTTATAAATACATAAATACAGTTAAAAACAAGTAACGGTAATGCTTCGATTCAGAGATTTTTTAACGGAAAGACGTAGTATGTATTCACCTATGACACGTGCTCAGTGGCTAAAAGTAAAGGCGCGTACCACTGACGTGCGGTTGGACATTTTAGCACAAGCTATAAAAGATGGGAGTGCAATCCCAGATGTAAATGGTAAGGATGTTTCTATACCTAACACTAAAGCAAATCTAGATGCTATTGAAAACTTTAAATCTAGCAAAGATCAATATTTCATTCTTACCCTTGCTGATAAATCTAACATACTTTCTAACACACTGGGTAAAGCGCCGATATTCGGAGGCGCAGGACAAGGAGCTGGTGCGACAGGTGTTACCGCTAACGGAGAAGCCCTTCAGTGTTTATATCTTGCTGCACTGATAGGTGAAGGGGTAAAGAAGGAATTTTCACATTTTACTCCTGAAGTCCTGAAGAAATATTCTACAGTTATCGATACCGATCGTACATTTGAAGATATGATGAGCGCTGCAGAAGGTTGGCACATATCTGCATACGTATCAGGCAAGGCATTGATTGATAAAAAATATGTGGGGAAGGATCACACTTTCCATAGAGGCTCTACTAAAATGAATGAAATCTATAAAATGAAAACGAAAGCTTTTAGGGCGGATGGGAAACCCCAGTTGGCAGGCGATAAATGGAACCCTGGAGATATATGGGCGATTAAGAAAACCATTAATCTATCTACTAAATTGGATGCTACTAGTGTACAGAATCTTAATTCTACAATTAAGCAGGCTTTCATAGATCGGGACATTGTTGGTATTTCTCTAAAGCAGATTAATAAACTTACTACCAAAGCAAAGTTAACCGATTATAATTTGGATGGCGTGGAGCTTGGTAAACATACCTATGATCATTCTATTCTTAAAGCCTCTACTAGAAACGCTACATTCTGGTCATCAAAAGGCGGATATATATTCTTTGATCGTCAAAAGAAAATGGATGTTAGAGCCCCTACTAATTTAGGTCCACTAAACGTAGAGATTCAAGGAACTGGCGCAAGAGGTGGACGTAGTGGATATGGTTCAATTGAATACGCTGCGAAGGAGTATTTAGGTGTAACATTAAAAACTAACGATCAGCTTAAAACTGCTTCGCGAGCAATGCTAGGTGGAAAGAATGAAACTTCGGCAAAAGCGCTTTGGGAAAAAGCACATTCAATTCATTCGGATATAGCCTGGGAGCCGTTTTGGGAGGAACTAAAAAAACAAAGTGTTGATCGGATTCATGCTAACTTGGGTGCTACAGAAATAATCTATGCAGTGGATCAAGCAACTAAAACAAAACGGGATCAGTTTATTTCTTATCTAGTTAATCTGGCCGGATCTAAAACCTCTGATTCTTCAGTATATGTAAAAGTGGAGGCTGGAGCATAAATGGCACAGTTCAGTCAAAAACGATACGATTTCTTTAATCCTACAAATAATGATTTGTATGAAGTAATGATGATTGCTAATAAGAATGGTCTTGTTGTTAATTCTGACAACCCCTTTCCTGTTACTATGGGAAGTGGAGGCCTTAGTGGTGGTACTATTTCTGCTAAGCCTTGGGGCTTAGATGTTTCACAAGGTAATGTGACTGGTCATTCATTTGTTCATAAATTTGGTGCTGTTCCAGCAATGAGTAACAACCAAAGTGGGTCAGTCTGGGATGTTAACGATACTGATTATCCTTGGTCAGCATTCGATACTCCAGGTATAATTACAATTGCAACAACAGCTGCAAATGGATCTACTGTTACGACAGATAATGGATTGAATGTTGTTATTGAGGGATTGGATTCTGATTATGCTCCTGCAACAGACACACTTACAATATCTGGAAGCACTGCAACTGGCACAACGACATTCAAAAGAGTATTCAGAGCTTATGTTACTGATGGTTCAAGTTCTAACACTTCACAGATCCGTATGAGTCGTGGAGCTACTGAGGTTGCAAGAATTAATATTGGTAAAAGCCAAACTCTTATGGCTGTGTATACAATTCCTGCTGGCAAGACAGGATATTTAATGCAAGGAACAAGTTCAATTCAATATGGAGCGGATGCAACCGGCGACATGTTTGTCAGATATTTTGGTCAAGATACATTTAGAGTTGGTCATTCATTTGAAGTTTCTGGTGCAGGTGGATACTATAACTTTAGCTTTGGTTTTCCAATTCCTGTACCACAAAAATCAGACATTGATGTAAGAGCTTCAATGAGAACAAACAATGCTCGGTTAACAGCTTCATTTGATTTATTATTAGTTGACAATTAATGTTGACTTTATTGTAACGAGGTAGTATAAAGATTACATGGAAAACTTTAGCTCATATATAACAGAACAGAAAAATACACACATGACTCATATTGAGGACAAGGTCCTCTATGGAGGTGTCAAAGGAACACGGGATGCTATAATGGCTCTTCGGAGTCTAAGAGATATGTTAAGAGGTGAGCATGACGGTAATGTATCTGTTAAGTGGGATGGCGCTCCTGCTATTTTTGCTGGCACTGATCCACGTGACGGCAAATTCTTTGTCGCCAAAAAGGGAATCTTTAATAAGAATCCTAAGGTCTATAAATCTGATTCTGACGTGGATGCTGATACTAGCGGTGATCTGGCTGTTAAGCTTAAGCTCGCACTAAAGCATTTACCAGAGTTAGGAATTAAAGGTATTATCCAAGGTGATTTTTTATATGGACCAGGGGATATTAAAAGGAAAAAAATTAATGGTGAGGACTATATTACTTTCCACCCTAATACTATCGTCTATGCTATACCTGCTAGCAGCCCTTCTGCTGCAGCGGTCAGAACCGCGAAAATCGGAATTGTTTGGCACACAACTTATAGATCATCCAATCCAAGTGGAGGTTTTGCCACCTATAGGGCAGACTACGGCGTCGATGTTTCCTCGCTAAAGAAAAGTAAAAATGTTTGGTCACAAGATGCAATGTTAAGGGACCTAACTAAAGCAACCATGAGTAAAAAGGACACAGATGATGTTAACGCGAATCTTTCCGAAATTGGCAAACTATTTAACCAGATCGCCGGATCAACCCTTAGGGAGCTCGAATCACATGAAGAGCTACCGCGCCTCATTGAGCAATTCAATAATAAGTATGTCAGAAAGGGACAGGTCATTGGAGATTCAGGAAGACACGTATCAATGCTCATTAGGTGGATCAGACTTAGATACGCCAAAGAAATAGCTAAAAGAACAAGCGAAAAGGGTAAAGCAACCCAAAGAGATAAACTAGAAAAAATATTAAGCTTTTTTTCGAACGATAATAAAAAATCACTAGAAAAGATGTTTGATCTACAAAAATTGATCGTTCTTGTGAAATTAAAACTTATAAATAAGCTTAATACTTTACAAAATATTTCAACTTTTGTTAAGAGTAAGAATGGATTTAAAGTAACGGGAGCCGAAGGCTTTGTTGCTATTGACAAATTAGGTGGTGACGCTGTGAAACTTGTTGATCGTATGGAGTTCTCATACAACAACTTTTCACCAGATATATTAAAAGGATGGGACAAACCAACGAGGAACTAAATGGCAAAGGTCAGTTTTAAAGATTTTACACCAGTAGATTATATGCCGGGCGAAGATGAACTAATTAAGCGTCAGGCAAAGAAAAGAAAAATGGATACACCGACAGGCAACACAGGGGAATCTGTAGAGCCAACGGATGAAGCTCTTACAATGGCTCAACGCCGTAAGAAAGCTCGTACCATGAGAAAATACCAAGCCCGTATAAAAGTCGGTGCTAAAAAAGCCAAAGCTAAAATTGCTAGTGCTAAGGTTCTAGCTAAGAGAGCCCAAAAAGCTGCTCGTAGAGCAATGGCTAAAAAGCTGACTCAAGGTATTGCTAAGAGAGATCTTACCCCCTCTAGAAAAAAAGAAATAGAAGCCCGTCTAGATAAAATGAAGCCGCGGGTTAACCGGTTGGCTAAAAAGTTGTTACCACAACTAAGACGTGCAGAAATGGGTAAAAAGCGATCTTAATATGTTTAACAGTTTTTCACAGTTTTTAGTAGAAGAGGAAAAGACTGTATTCTTTACGTTCGGGAGAATGAATCCCCCGACGATTGGTCATGGTAAGTTGCTTGATGTTTTATCCCAGAAATCTGGATCCAATCCGTATAGAGTCTTTCTATCCCAATCCCAGGATCAAAATAAGAATCCATTAAAATATCAAGAAAAGATTAAATTTGCTAGGAAGTTATTCCCTAAGCATGCTCGATCCATTATGATGAATAAAAAAGTTAATAATCCTATGGCAGCAGCATCTGCTTTATATGATGAGGGATTTATAAATCTAGTAATGGTAGTCGGATCAGATCGTCTAAACGAGTTTGATATATTACTGAAGAAATATAATGGTAAGAAATCTACTCATGGATTCTATAATTTTAAATCAATTAAAGTAATCTCTGCAGGTGAGAGAGATCCTGATTCAGAAGGTGTTGAAGGTATGTCAGCATCTAAGATGAGAGGTTTTGCAAAGGATAATGACTTTGTATCCTTTTCACAAGGATTACCAAAGGCAGTTTCTAATCCTGATGCCAAAAAAATGTTTAACACTATTCGTAAGGCAATGGGATTAAAAGAGGCTAAACAGTTTAAAAACCACGTACAACTAGAGCCAGTATCCGAACTTAGGGAAGCCTACATTCGAGATAACATATTTGAGAAGGGGGACCAGGTCGTAATGACTAGACACGGGATTGTTGGTAACATCCAACATCTTGGTACGAATTATGTTATTGTGGAATCTAAAGGAGAGACCTGGAGATGTTGGCTGGATGATATTTCTAAGGTTGATCCTAATCAACAAGTAAACTGGGATGTACAGGATATACCTAATGATGATTTTGATGGCGTCATTAGAGAAGCTTTAAACGAAGAAACAACCCCATATGAATGGGGTACTGATGCATCTGCTAAACACGCTAAGAAGATGACCCCAGGTCAGAATGAAAGTCTATGGGCTAACATTTGGGCCAAACGCGCACGTGGCGAGCGGATGAGAAAAAAAGGCGAAAAGGGTGCACCAACACCAGATGCTTTGAGACGGGCAAAGGGTGAAGATGTAAACGAATATGGTGGCCCGCCAATTTCTCGTAAGAAATACCTAAAGCAAAAGCCTATGCAGGAAAAGATCCAGGTTCGTCAGGATCCTGATATTGATGACCGTAAAGGTTCACAGCCTGCTACATTCCAAATGGGTATAAAGTCTAAGTCCACAAAGGCAGCACGTGACGCACACTTTAAGAAAATGTCTAAGCGTGATGATCACGGTAATCCAGATCTATATAAAGATGCACCAGGTGATAAGAAGGCTAGAGCAAAAGGCACAAAGCCATCACAGTATACGAAAAAGTTTAAACAAATGTACGGGGATGACTAATGAAATCATTTCAATTATTTTTGGAGAGTTCAGATTCAGCTCTGGCTGATAAAGCTAAGAAATCAGGATTCTCATTAGGAATCCTGAAAAAGGTTTATAGCAGAGGCGTAGCAGCTTGGAAGGTTGGTCACAAGCCTGGTACCACCCCACAACAATGGGGAATGGCTAGAGTAAATAGTTTTATTACTGGTGGAAGAACAAGAGTTAAAGGCGATCCCGATCTATGGGCTAAGCAAAAAGCGAGGTTAAATAAATGAAAACCATAAAAGAAATGAAAGAAAACTGGGATAAGACCACGCAATCGGCTGATAAGAAGCCTGAGAAATATATTGATAAGGATGGTAAGACTAAAATCCGGATGGTTCCTGTGAAAAAGGAAGAGACCAATGAAAAGACCTTGACCCCTGCTGAGAAAAAGAAGCGGGAGGAGATTGCAAAGGCTATGGAAAGGGATAATCCAGGTATGGATATGAAAAAGAAAATGGCCATTGCTACATGGCAAGCTAAAAAGATAGCAGAAGGAGCATATTTAAAAGGTAGCATTGAGAGCCGGGCTGATGCACATGAAGATCAAGCTAATCATCACAACTCGCAAGCTGAAAAAGCGCATAAAGCTGGTGATAAAATGGCAGCTTCTGCACATAAAGCAGCTGCAAGAGCTCATATGAAAGCTGCATCATATTTCGATAAACATCTTTCTAAGCCAGCTCATCTTCGTCCCCAAGCTGCCGGTGGTGCAACTAGCCAAGCAGCACATGCAGCCACTCAAAAAGCCAATCAATATAATGAATCAGTAAAAGAAGGGACAGAGATTCTAGAAGCACAAGATCCAGAAATGGAAAAGGTTAAGCAGCTTGTTCGCCTAGGTCTTATGGATAAAAAGGATATGACGAAGATCGTTCGTGCCTTAACACTTATGAAGGATGGTAAAGCTGTTCCACAAAAAGAACGGGGCATTCTATTCGATATGCTTGGAGAATTAATTGGCATGATTACTGGTGACGATGCTATGTTCAATAAAGCCCGTAAGGCAGTCAAAGAAGAAAAAGATATGAATGGTATGTGCTGCAAACACTGTGGTGACGAATTCGGTAAACCAAAGAGTGAAAGCTGCATGTACGATGCATATAATCCAGAAGGAAAGAACTGGATTAAAAAAGAGTCTTACACAGAAGCTAAAGATCCTGGCGAATATGATAACGAAGGTGCAATGGCTAAGACCCAGCTAAAAGGTATTCTAACAGATGCAGAGCACATGATTAAGATGTTCTCTGACGATCAAAACTTACCAGAATGGGTACAAAATAAAATTACTAAGGCAGCAGACTATCTAAACTCTGCACATCGTTATATGATGAATGACGACGATGCCCAAACGAATGAGGACTTAGCTGCCGACCTTAGACGTGAAAGAGAAAAACAAGCTAGAAATAAAGCACGGACAGCAACAGCCAAAACAGAAATTGATAGAAATAAGGCAACTGATAAACTTCATAAAATGGGTCTAAATCGTAGTATGGATAGAGCTAAACACTATGATGCTCGTATGAAATTATCCGGCCTCAAAAAAGAAGAAGTTGAACTAGATGAAGATCGTAGAATGGAACTTCACCATCAATCAATGATGTTTACTCATGCTATGAAACAGGCTGAATTTAAAAAGAAAGATCCTAGATTAGCAAAACAACATGATATGGCTGGCAAGTTGCATGCTAAAGCGGCAGATATGCACGTTGATAACCATCCAGATGCAAAAAAGCATTCAGATAAAGCAAATAAAGCATCAAAGCTATTAGGCGAAGAAGTAGAACTCGATGAAGCAGTTGGCACATCTGCTAAGTATGCCGGTAAATCTGGCGTATTTGGCAATAAGTATACATCTACAGACCATATGATGTCTATGAAGAACTTTAATGCAATTCGTGATAAGCGTGCTAAGCAGCGTGATGCAGAACATCAGAAGCAAGATCCAAAAATGGCTAAAATGGGTTATGCTAAGCATATGATGGACACTGATAAGGCTGATGCAAAAGCTCGTAAGCGTGGTATCAATCCAGACGGTCAATACGACAAGTACAAAAAGAAAAACAATATCAAAGATTCTGTACAAGTTGATGAAGGTAACATGGCGACAGCAGCAAAAGAGTTGGAAGCTTATGCACGTAAGTCTGGTGGAATTGACAAAAACGACTTTATGAAAGCTGTTATGTTGATGAAGAGAAATCAAAGCAAACAGCTTAACAAGTTTGTTGATGAGTTGGATACTGAACCACGTGAAAAGATTCTATCTGTTATGCAAAAACATATTAAAATGCTAAGAAAAGAAGAAACCGTATCTGAGGCCGGACCACGCCACACAATGACCACAATGAGAAATAGATTCGGGCCAAGTGTGGACTCTAAAAAGTTTGGTGTATATAAGGATCATATGAAAAAGCATAATTTAGATGAACCAACTGTACGTATGGCTCACCAAAATCCTGATAATCCCGAGTCTAAAAAAATGATGAAGAATCCTAAGTATGCGAAGGGATTAGAACTTTATAAAGCTTCGATTAGGGAAGAAAAAGGTGAATGGAAAACAGATACCGGATGGAAGAAGCCCGAGCCCGAAAGAAAAGATCAATTTGGTAATGTTATAAAAACAAAAAATCTAGCAAAACGTCTAGCAAAAATGGCTGCTAAAAAATCTGCAGAATCCCCTAAGAATGAATCAGCTACTAATATGAGAAACATGAAGCTGATTAACAAAATTAAAAAGTCAGGCACAATAAAATCTGGTTCTATGGCAAAGGATGAGAAATGATTACCTTTAAGACTTTCTGCGAAGAAAAAGATCCTAGGATTGCTAGAGCGGGAGTAAAAGGTTTTAATAAACCCAAGCGTACTCCTGATCACCCAACAAAGAGCCACATTGTGGTAGCGAAAGATGGCGATAAAGTTAAAACAATTCGATTTGGACAGGCTGGTGTTACTACTGCTGGGGCACCTAAAAAAGGTGAGTCAGATCGTCAAAAAGCTAGACGTAAGTCGTTTAAGGCTAGACACGCTAAGAACATTGCTAAAGGTAAAATGTCAGCCGCTTATTGGGCGGATAAGGAAAAGTGGTAGGATTATAGATATGCCAGAGAGTACAAATAACAGACTAGATCGAATCGAAGAAAAGCTCGACAAGCTTGGTGATGTAATAGTCTCTATTGCTCGCTTTGAAGAGAAGATGGATGCTTATAATGAGTATCGTGAACGATCATGGGAACGTATGAACAAGTTTTCAGAAAAACTTGACGCAATAGAAAAAAAAGTTGAAGACAACTGTCGTACGGTACATACAATAAATAAACTATTCTGGATAGCACTAATAGCTATTTCAGGATCAATCGCAGCTCAACTTTGGGTGTAAGGAGAAAACAATCATGAGCGAATGGATCAAAAAGTTGGCTGAAAGATATTCTGAAGTCAGCGTTAATGAATCAAAATTTTTAATTCCGGAAGAGATTCCAACAGCAGAACGTAATGCCTATATGGGTGCAGCTGCTGCAGCGCATAAAGCTGGACAATCCCACTTTACCTTTAATGGTAAGAAACACCCAGTGACTATGAAAAAAGATACAGCGAAAGCTATCGCCGATCAAAAGGAAAGCAAAAAACCTGTGGGTGAAGAGGAAGAAGTGGTAATGAATCCTAAAAAGGATAAGAAAGAGAAAAAGGATCCTAATGCAGAAGCTGGAATGGCTGCAGAATCTACTATCCCAACCATATATGCCCGTATTCTTGAGAAACGCGATGCGCACTATAAAAAAGCAGCTAAGTCTCAGGAGTGGGGCGATACCGAAAAAGGTAACAAAGGTGCTGAGGATATGAGAGCTGATAATGCTGTAGATGATAGCAGCAAGATCAGCAACTATGATAAGCTAGGTCATGACGATGCTTCTAAAGCAAATAAGGCAGGACCAAATGCTAAGCCACGTTCCAACGATAATAAGGCAGGTGATAAGAAAATTATTAATCCTGTAGCTGGAGCGGTAACTAAAGAGTAGGAGAATATAATGGCTATAAAACCACCTAATTGGTGCAGAGGTGCAGTCCCAGTCTTATCGAAAGGCTGGGTTGATCCTAACACAAATGAACTTCTAGTTTCATCTAGATTTAATCAAGCCCAGATCGACGAATTCTATGGAATGCCTTCGTTTGAAGAAATTCAAGATATGAATCAAGAGGGTAAAATCCAAGCAGCAATGGCTGCAGCCGGATTCGTCGAAGAAGAGAACGATGACGTTATCGCAGACCTGAATGATGATGGTGTTATAGATAGTCTAGAAGAAATGACTAAAGCAGAATTGGAATCTCTCGGCAGAGAAAATGGTGTAGAACTAGATCGTAGAAAATCGAAAGCGAAACTAATTGAGACTTTGAGAGGTATCCTAGGTTAATAAGGGCCTAAGATGAAATTATTTGAAACTCTAACTGATGAAAACTTTTTATTATATGCAGCTCGAAATTATTATAAACCGAATGTTATAGATGCAGAAGAATTTTATGATGACCTGAAAAGATTTAAATATTTAAAAAGGCTATTCTACAGGTATGCCAATGACGGTCAGCTTTCTGAAAGATTAATACTGAACCATCTTATTGTTATATTTAATGTGTTTGATATAGAGCCTAGTTTAAAAATGTTAGAATTTCAAATTAAGCCAGACTATTGGCCTATGTTGAAACCGTTTTTGATATTCCTTCGTCATATTAAGAATGATCAATATACAGAGATCCCGATGGATAAGACTGTGGTAGAAAGGCTAAGAAAAATATAATGGGTATATTTAAATCTACCGGTGATATAATTTATACACTTAGATTCCTTAGGCTTCTTACAACGCCATGGGAAAAGACTAAGGCATATGAATACGGTATTATAGATAAAGACGGTAAAAGACTTAAATCGTTTAACACGAATAGTCTAGAGGATAGAGACGCGTATAAAAACTACTATACGCCGTTCATCCGGCTTGTGTTTAATGTCAAAAGATTACTGAATAAACTCCCATTTGGTAAAACTAAGATTGCATCTTATGCTGCAGCACTATATTTGTTGAAGGATAAGTATTCTGTTAATGAAGGAACTATCCTAAAGGGTCTAAAGGAATTTGGTATAGATTCCCTAGACTTTTTAGAAGAGCAGACCGAGTGGTTTGTTCTAGAGGACCAAAGGCTTTCCCCCGGTGTATATAAGGTCATGAATGAAAAACTTCTAAATGATTCTTTAGAGGAAATAGTTAACGTTCGTGATAAAATCAGGGTTGGAGAAGACTGCTATCCTGTCGGTGAAATGTTTGGTATTAACATATATGAAGTCACACATATTAGGACTAATAAACCCATATATATTTCTATACCGGAGATTACTAGATGAAACGGAAATGGACCAGAGGCGGACCTGACGGAGAGATCCATACCCAACATAAAGGTGAGACTTGGAGAGTTCGTAAAAACTACGACCACAATGATCGTCACACAGGTGAGTATAGAATCGAAGTTAAAAAGAAGAATGCCTACAGTGGTCACGACTGGCACTGGCATGATACAGTCCACGGTAAAGAGAATGCTAAATCCAGATTACCTGAGGACGTCCAAGAAGAAATGACGACCACAGCTGATGCTGGAATTCCACATGACACTAGAGATATGGGTCCAATGCTACCGAAACACATTCTAAGACGTCGTCTAGGTATACCAATAAATATGACTGATCGCAGACGTAAGAAAAATCGTCCGCCAGTTTTGCTGAAAAGGTTTAGTAAATACAATGGCTAAGCTATATTTAATTATCATTGTTGCAGGCTTATTGTCCAGTGTTGGATACGGTGGATACCAGTATTATCTTTGGTCTGAAGCTACCATAAGTACTTTAAGAGAAAACAATGTTAAGCTAAAATCCGCTGCCGAAACATTACAGAACACTGTAGAGAAAATGGCAGCCGATGCGAAAAAGAACGAACAATTAAATAAAGACCTTACTAAAAGGTTACAACAATCCCAAGAACATCTTGATAAGCTAAGAGGTGTTTTTGCAAAAATCGATTTGACTATGGAGGCATTAACGAATGCACAAGGACTTGAAGACAGAGTTAACAACGCCGTTAACAAACTTATTGGGCGGATCCAAGATGAAACTACTCCTCCTTCTGACAAGCCCGATACTACTGATGGGGTGTCTGGGGAGAACACCGGAACCGGAAGTAGTAGTAACAACTGAATATCAGGAACAAAATATTCCTATTCAGGAACGGCCTAAAGCTGTAGAGTTTCCTCCAGTCGATTGGTTTGTAATTACAGAAGAAAATCTAGAAGAGAAACTGGCTGAGATTCAATCTAAGACTGGAAATGTGGTTATGTTTACCATTACCCCGAAGGGTTATGAGAATCTAGCCATTGGTATAGCAGATCTTCGCCGGTATGTGAAAGACCAACAAGCAATAATTGCATACTATGAAGAAGCGCTTACACCGGATAAACCGAAGGATGATCCATCCACCTCGGAAAATCAGTAGATTAATTATATCAGAAAAAATAATTCTGTAAACCCCCATTTTTAGGGGTTTTCTAAATCACAATAATCATATATAATGTATTTAAGTCAGTAACAACTGCCATATGTCGTTTATGGCCAGAAAGGATTTATCGATGTTCAAACTCATTCCTAATAACCCTGATAAAAATACTAGGAAGTTAATGTCAGAAACTAAATTTTATGAAGGATATAGCAGATGGAGTGAGGATAAGAACAGATATGAGACATGGGAAGAATCTGTAGCCCGTGTCATGGACATGCACCGTGAATATTATGCTGACAAAATGACCCCAGAGCTTGCCCAGTATATCGATGAGGCAGAATCTCTGTATAAGCTGCAGTATGCACTAGGCGCTCAGAGAGCGCTGCAATTTGGCGGAGAGCAGTTACGTAAGCACCAGATGAGAATGTATAACTGTACGAGCTCCTACGCGGACCGTGCGGCCTTTTTTGGTGAGCTTTTCTATATTTTATTATGTGGTGCGGGTGCCGGTTTCAGTGTACAAAATCATCATGTTGCAAAACTTCCTAATGTTGCAGAGCGTAAGAAACAAGCCAAAGGTTATGTGATTGAAGATTCCATTGAAGGCTGGGCGGATTCTCTTTCAGTCCTTATGTCTTCTTTTTTTGTGGGCGGCGGTACGCATCCTGACTTCGAAGGTCGCAAGGTTTACTTCGATCTGCAAAACATCCGTCCAAAAGGTTCAAAAATCTCTGGCGGATTTAAAGCACCAGGTCCAGAACCACTTCGTCGTGCGCTAGATAAAATTGAGCATATGCTTCAAGGAATCGTATTATCTGGGCGTGACAGATTGAAGCCTATTGAAGTGTATGACATTGCAATGCATGCAGCAGATGCCGTGCTAGCTGGTGGTGTTCGTCGTTCTGCAACCATTTGTTTATTTAGTGCAGATGACGAAGAAATGATTAATGCTAAAACCGGTAATTGGTTTGTTGATAACCCACAACGTGGACGTAGTAATAACTCTGCAGTGATTGTTCGTGACGAGATCTCTCGGGATCAATTTAGAACTATAATGCAATCAATTAAAGAATTTGGTGAGCCTGGATTTTATTTTGTTGACGATAAGGACTTTACTACGAATCCATGTGTTGAGATTGGTATGTATCCACAAATCGATGGAGAGTCTGGTTGGCAAGGTTGTAACCTGACAGAAATCAATGGCGGTAAATGTACGAGCACCTCTGAGTTCTTTAAAGCCTGCCGGGCAGCATCCATTATGGGTACACTCCAAGCAGGATATACAGACTTTAAATATCTAAGTCCCACCAGTAAAAAAATATTTGACCGTGAAGCCCTGTTAGGTGTATCAATTACTGGGTGGATGAATAACCCGGACATTCTGTTAGATGACCAGGTTCAAAGAGAAGGCGCTCGCATTGTTAAATCGGTTAATGAAGAAGTTTCTGCCCTTATCGGTATCAATCCGGCAGCACGGACAACATGTGTTAAACCATCTGGCAATGCGTCAGTACTACTTCAAACAGCTAGTGGTATTCATGCTGAGCATTCTGCCCGGTATCTACGTCACGTCCAGTTAAATAAAGAATCAGAGGTTGCACAACTAATCGCTACTTCAAATCCATATATGGTCGAGGAATCAGTGTGGTCTGCGTCTAATACAGATTACTGTGTAGCTTTCCCAGTTATCTCACCAGAAGGATCTTTTTATAAAGAAGATCTATATGGTACAGCTCTATTAGAAAAAGTAAAAATGGTTCAACAGAATTGGGTCGAGGAAGGTACTAATCCAGACAGATGCGCGGACCCGCGCGTGCGACATAACGTTTCAAATACTGTAACAGTTCAACCTCACATGTGGGGACAGGTAGAGGATTATGTATATGACAACCGCCACAGCTTTGCTGGTATTAGTTTCTTGGCTGGTTCGGGTGATAAGGACTTTGCTCAAGCCCCAATGACAGAAATCATGACTGAAGACCAAATCGTCGATAAATACGGTAAAGCAGCTCTCTTTGCTTCTGGTCTTATTGTTGATACACGTAAATCCGGTTTCAGGGATCTATGGGACGCTTGTTCGGTTGCTCAAATGGATGAACAATATCGTGGAGAGGTTTCTGATATTAATAAGGAATGGATTCGTCGTTTCAAGAAGTTCGCTGATAACTATTTTATGGGTGATATGAAAGAAACGGAGTATTGTTTGAAGGACGTATTCCTATTACATAAATGGACTAAGATCCAACAGAACTTTGCCGCAGTAGATTTTGTGACCCAGCTGAGTGAAAAGAGGTTTACTGATATTGATACGATGGGCGCAACAGCATGTCAAGGTGGTGCCTGTGAAATCGCATTCTAAGGCAAAAAATGATAGAAACAAAATACTGGTTCGAATGTGACGTCTGTGACAACTCTGGGGAATTCTTACCCTCAGAGGAGGTTATGGAAAAACCGGAGTTCTGCCCATTGTGTGGATCTCCGGTAGACTTCGAAGA
>Ga0070745_1000318_pt1 | contig 30776 bp, 44 predicted proteins | sample VirMetDEL_Mar_4_FD_77438 | JGI IMG/M metagenome (GOLD analysis project Ga0070745, IMG submission 77438) | Aqueous microbial communities from the Delaware River and Bay under freshwater to marine salinity gradient to study organic matter... | ecosystem: Environmental > Aquatic > Marine > Coastal ...
ATCTTAAAAATCAGGGGTTGCTAGAATCAATTAACAAATTCCCACTCTTAAGAAAATTTAACTTTGAAAGCTATAATGAAGACATGTATCCAGAAGCAAAACATACATATGACCAAATGAAAAATTATGCCAATAACTTTGAAAAAATGATCGAAAATGCTGTTAATGTAATTATGTATGGTGGTGTAGGCACAGGGAAAACATTCTTTGGCATATCACTAATCAAAGAAGCTGTTGTTCAAGGATATTCAGCAAAGTATCAAACTACATATGATTTATTTAATGAAATTAAAAAATCATTCTCAGATAGTTCATTTTGCTACGAAAGGGTAAAAAAAGATTTAATAGATTGTGACATATTATGTTTAGATGAAATTGGAGTAACTTATGGAACTGAATTTGAGATAAATATTTTGTTTGAGATAATAAATCAAAGGTATATGTTATGTAAACCAACAATCATAATAACTAATCTTGATATACAAAATCTTACAAAAGCCATTGGAATAAGGTCTTTAGATAGGTTAATGGAAACATGCTTGAATATTAAGTTTGATTATCCAAGCCTAAGAAGAAAACCAAAAAAACTAAAATAGCATTTTAAAGGCCGTAGAAACGTTTTTACACATTATCAAGTAGGATAGCACAAGGTAGGACGAGAAAATTGAACCAGAGGAAATTATGGGCTAATTATGGCACAAAAAATGCAACATGTAGAACCACTGAACACGATTTGCAAAAAAATGTTATCGATTATTGCAAATTGAAAAAGATTTTGTGTTTTGCTATACCTAATGCACAGTCGCTTAGTTTCTTCGATAGAGAGAAGGCTGCTAGAATAGTTTCAAAAATGAAACGTGAAGGCCTTACACCGGGCATTCCAGATCTATTCTTTCCTATTCCAAATCAAAAATATCATGGACTGTTTATAGAGATGAAAACTAAAAATGGAAAGCTTAGTGATAATCAAAAAATATGGATTGATCTATTAAACAAACAAGGCTATCTAGCAATTGTTTGTTATTCATCAAGTGATGCAATCAAAGAAATTGATAATTATTTAAATAATAAATGTTGACGCTTATCTTGGATGTGTTATTATGTATTTGTTGATAACAAATAGAGGATTAAAAAATGGATAAATCAAAATTAACAGAAAGTGCTAATTTAGACGATAAAGAATATGTAAATATTATTACTGAAACATCTGAATATAAAGCTCATATTTTATACGAGAAGGATAGTTATAGTTTATATAAAGATCAGGATAGAAAAAATCATTATTTTATTGTTTACTAGTTTTTTAGGAGAAATTTAATGAATTTTAATGAAATTTTATTAGTTTATGCGAGCGCAGGAGATTTTGAGAAAGTTAAAGCAGTTTTGATACTCGGTGCTGATGTCAATGCTAAGGATAATAATGGAGATACAGCACTGCATAAGGCTTCACGTTGGGGTAATTTAGAAACAGTCAAAATTATCTTAGCGAGTGGTGTTGATGTGAATGCTAGGGATAATTATGGATGGACAGCGCTGCATAATGCTTCAAATCCAGAAATAGCCAAAATCCTCTTAGTTAATGATGCAGATGTGAATGCTAGGGAGAATAAAGATGGAGAGACCGCACTTCATTTTGCTGCACGTAGCGGTGATTTAGAAAGAGTCAAAATCCTTTTAACTAATGGTGCAGATGTGTATGTTAAGGATAATTATGGCTGCACACCACTTCACGTGGCTTCACATTATGGCCGTTTAGAAATTACAGAAATCCTCGAAACTCACATTAAATCTCAAGAGAAGCCAAAGGTAAGCATAGAGTTAACAGAAGAACAGTTAAAGAAAGTTAAAAGTATTTTAGGAGAAATTTAATGATTAAGCCTATTATTATTGCTATTGCATGCTTTTTATTATGTTCTTGTGCTTATATGTTAGATGCAGTTAAAGGAGTTTCTAGCATGTTTGGTTCATCTTCAAATGAAGGAACTCAAGTTGATGCATCATTAGATTTTCAAAATGGTGACAACAAATATAAAATGGGTGGTGCTGATTTTGATCATGCTAAATTTAAACAAAGTCAAGTAGCAGGAAATGACCAATACCATGCAAATGAGATGGTAATTCAAAAATCTAACTTCTATGAAATAATATTTGCTTTATGTCTTGGATTATTTATAGCATGCATTTTTTTCTGGTGTTTAGAACCGCATCCAAAGAAAATATGCAAAACTATAAACAATAAATTAAAACAATTAATAAAAAAGTGACATTTTAACTATTAACAATTTACAAAATAATACTATAATAAATTATATACAAAACTAAGAGATTCAATTTATGGCAAAGTCTGGTAGACAAGGCGATGGCGGTGGAAGACCGCTAAGAACATTATCAGAAGAAGAACTTAATAAAGTTGAAGGTTTTGCAGCGGTATTAACTGTTGATCAAATTGCTGATTATTTCTGCATGGCAAAGAAAACATTTTATGCAATTATGGAAAGACAACCAGAAGTAGCACTGCGCTTTAATAGAGGTAGAGCTAGTGTTATTAATGACATTGGTAGCAATTTAGTTATGCAGGCAAAAGAAGGCAATCTAAACGCTCAAATATTCTATCTAAAAACGCGGGCTTGTTGGAAAGAAACAACAGTTGTCGAAAATGATAATAAAAACGAATTGAAAGTAAATGTAAATCTAAATAAATCAGAATGATTTTAGATTTAAACCCTCAAAAAGCATATCACCCGCTTTATGAGTTGGAATGGCGTGAAATTTCATATGCTGGTGGTAGAGCCTCTGCAAAATCATATGAATTTTCCGACTATGTTATTTATAGAATGCTTCAAGGTAAAAGGGTTTTATGTCTTCGTGAAATTCAAAACTCAATCTCAGAATCAGTCCATGCGCTTTTGTGTGCACGAATAGAATTTCATAAATTAGATAAATATTTTACTATCAATAAATCTGATATTTCTTGCGTGACTGGTGGTGAAGCATTATTCAAAGGTGTGCTAAGAAATATTGATTCTATTAAATCTATGCATAATATTGAGCTTGTTTGGATTGAAGAAGCGCAAACAATAAGTAATGAATCAATTGTAATTTTAATACCTACAATATTTAGGAATAATAATCCTCAAATAATGTATTCGTGGAATCCACGATACGAAGATGATGCAGTTTACCAACGTTTTATAGTTAATGAAAAACCGCCAAAATCATATCACTTTCATGTTACTTGGAGAGACAATAAATATTTCTCTGATGATATGAAAGAAGAAATGGAATTTAATTATAGAACTGACCCAGAAATGGCTGATCATATTTGGGAAGGTGCTTTATATCCTGCAAGCGCAGATGCGTCAGTTATTCCCTTAGCATGGCTTAAAAAATGCGTTGGCGCTCACAAGAAATTTAAAAATTTATCTGGTTATGAATACATTGGACTAGATTTTGCTGAAGAAGGAAAAGATAAAAGTGCAATTGCTTATCGAAAAGGCGCATTAATCAAAGATGCATTTGATTTCGATAACAAATATGTCAGTGAGGCAGTTGAATTAGCTCATAATTATACAAAAGATAAAAAGATTGCTAGAATTTATTTTGATGCAAATGGTATAGGAGCGTCAGCAAAGTCAGATTTTAACAGAATTTGTAATAGGGATTATTTAGCTCATGCTTTTTTATCTACTCATAAACCTGGGGGTGATGATAAAAAATTTACTGACAAAATAACAAATGGTGAATTCTTTAGAAATATGAAAGCTCAAGCATGGTGGAACATAAGATTAAGAGCAGAAAATACCTTAAGATTATTGGAAGGTGAAACAATACCACCCGAAAAATGTTTATTTATTGATGAAAATATTACTAATGTTGAAAAAATATTGCTAGAATTAAGTCAGGCAACATATAAGCACGAAAATAGCAAACTAACCATTGATAAACAGCCAGAGAGAGGCAACTCAAGCCCCAATATGGCAGATGCGATAGTTATGTCTTTTGCATTCGACCTTAAAAAAGGATTAACCGCAAGATGATAGTTGACCAATATGGAAAACCAATGAAGCGCCCAAATAAAAAAAAGATGGCTACCTTTAAAGATAGATTTTACAATAGTTATAGCGGGGCTGGTTGTGCATCTGATAAAAGTCAGGCAGGATATTATGGTTATAGTTACATTGCAGAAAATAAAGAATTATTGCAATACATGTACGTTGGCTCTTGGGCTGCTGCAAAAATAATTGATATCCCAGTTAATGATATGTTTATGTTTCCTAGAACTATAACAAATCAAGAAACAGACAAAATTAAAAAACTTGAAGAAATTGAATCAAATTTAAATCTAAACGAAAAAATAAAATCAGCAATCAAGGCAGCAAGAGCTTATGGAACTGCTTTTTTAATATTGATTACTGACGAACGAAGAATGAGCAAACCTCTAAATTTAGATTCGCCATTATTAAATCTAAAAAATATTTTAGTGTTAGATAGATTTGATGCTGCTGTTATTCAAAGAACAACTGATATTACTGACCCTAATTTTAGTCAGCCTGAATTATATAATTTTACTTTTAAATATGCTAATGAGCTTGTAGTTCATCATTCCCGTGTAATAAGAATTGATGCGATTAAGCCTCATTCTGTGAATAGCTGGTTTACATTGTATAATCAAGATTGGGCGGTTTCCGAATTAGTTAGAGTGCTATCAAGCGTGGAACAAGAAGAATCAATGTCTAGCGCAATTAATTATTTATTGCAAGAAGCAAGCGTTTCAACTCTTAAAGTACCTGATTTAAAAGATGCGTTAGCCGGTGCACCTGATTCAGATAATATTGATGCATTAGTAGCAAATATAAACGATTTCAAATCAATTTATAGAACAATGTATCTTGATAAAGACATGGAGTTAAGTAGATTAGAGCCTAATTTCAATAATTTTGCCGATTTATTTGATAAGTTTTATTTAAGGTTGTCTGCTGCTGCGGACATTCCTCAAACTAGATTCTTTGGTAGATCACCATCTGGTTTAAATTCATCTGGTGATTCAGATATGCAAAATTATTCAATTATGATTTCATCAAAACAACAAGAAATTTTAGTACCTATTTATAATAAGATAGATATGATAATTGAAAAGATTCTTGGAATTGACGAATCAATACAATATGAATTTAAGTCTTTAATAGATATTTCAGCATCAGAGGAATCAGATATTGAACTTAAAAACGCTCAACGTGATCAAATATATTTAGCTAATAATGTTTTAACAGCAGAAGAAGTAAGAGAAAATTTGAAAAAACATAGTGTATATACTGATTTATCAGATATTATTGATAATAATAATTAAAATATTTTAAATAATCAGGAAAATGAAGATGAGTGAATATATTAATGTCGTTGATTCATTTGATTTAACTATTCCTACAAGGAAATTAACCGATGAAGGTTATCTACAAGCAAATGCAGCACTAACAAAAGTTGGTATTCAAAAATATGATTTAAGCAATATTACTGGTAAATCTCAAGATGCTGGAAAAATAGTTAATGTTTTTAGGCCTAAAGAGACGGTGTTTCATGAAAAAACAATTGAAAGTTCAAAAATGAAACCTATTACCATGAATCATCCTCATGAAAATGTTAATAGTTCTAATTATTATAATTATTCAGTAGGCATGATTGGCGAAAGAGTTCAAAAGCTAGATGATGAAAGACTCGGAGCTAATATACAAATAATTGATAAAGCTATTGTTAATGATGTCATTGATAATAAACTAAAAGAACTTAGCTGCGGGTATAATGCAAAAATTATCCCTAAACAAGGCACATATAATGGTGTTCAGTATGATTATGAATTTTCTGGAGCTATGATTATGAATCATTGTGCTATAGTAGATAAAGGAAGATGTGGAGAATCAGTTTCTATTTTAGATAAAAAAGAGGAGAACTTGTTAATGAGTGAACAAAATATTGATAAAAATCCTGAAATTCAGGATGAGTCAATCAATGAAGAAATGGAAAATTCCATAATCGTAGAAGATAAAGACATGAGCGATTATGACAAAATGAAAAAGTCTTTATTAGAAGATGAGTCATTCATTGGTTCATTGGTTGATAAGTTAAAGAAAAAGAATGGAATGAAAGATTCTGAAGAGACTGAGACTGAATCTAGCATTAATGATGAAGAAATCAAAAATGAAGAAAAAACTTTTAAAGATGAAGTTAATTTCAGAGTTAACTTGATTGATAAAGCAAAAAAATTAATTATTGATGAAAATATTACTGATTTATCTAACAGAGAAATTTTAGAAAAATCTCTATCAAAATCTAATGTAAATATTAAAGATAAATCTGATGATTATCTTTTAGGTGTTTTAGATTCATTAGTAAAAGACCATGAAGAAGCAAAGAAATACTTTGATGAAAACCATAAGAATGGTATGACTGATCATAGTCCTAGATATTTTAATGCAATAGATATTCACAAACTTTAATTTAAATAAGGAGTAAAAAACATGAGTTTTGTAATGCAGAGAACTTATGATAAATATCAAGTAAAAGGTCAAAAAGGTCAAATTTCAAGACCAGAACTTCAATTTGAAGCTGATTCAAATGGTTATGTTGCTGGTCAAGAATTAAGACCAGGTGAAGGTGTTTACCTAAATGGTTCTACTTACATCAAGCCTACTGATCTTGCGACACAAGAAGCTGTTGTTGGTGTTGTTTCATTGGTTCAAAATTCAGTTAACATTGATATTACTAGCCCTTCTGCTAATAATGCATCTGAAATTGTTGTTCCATCTGGTTCTGATTTCCAAATTATTACATCTGGACATGTATTCGTTGAATTATCTGGAACTGTAGCAAAAGGCGACCCAGCTTTCCCAGCAACAGATGGTTCTAATACTTGGGTTACTGATACACCAACTGGAACAGTTAAGAACCCAGCGTTTTTTGATGAAGCTGGTGTTTCAGGTGATATCGTGTCAATTAGAATTAATGGCCAAGTGGCATAAGGAGTAATAACAATGATGAACGTTTTCGGTAAAACACGTGATGAATATAAACATATAAAAAAATTGAAAGATAAAGGTCAATTAGATCGTCATTTGAAAGCTCTTAGGACTTCTTTTGTAGATGCTGCTGAACCTTCACAAGGTTTTGGATTTGGTACTAATAATCTTCAAGCAATTCAATCAGAAATTGAAGAAGTTCTATATCTTAATTTCCGTTTACGTAAATTTGTACCAATTAATAATGCTATTGCTGAAGGTGCAAACTCATATGCATATAGAGTAAAAAACCAATATGGTGAAGCAAACTTTATTGATAGTTATGGTAAAAATGCTCAAAGCGCTGATGTCTCTTATGAATTATTATCTAGTGTAATTCTTCAAGGTGGTATCGATGCTATGTGGTCATTACAAGAAGTAAGATCAGCAAATTTTGCAGGTATTCCACTACAAACTGACACAATTGATGCTGCAACACGTGCTTGTATGAATCATATTGAAAAAGTTGGTTTAGTTGGTGATGCTTCTAAAGGTTTTGAAGGATTAACAAATAATTCTGATATCCCGACTGAAACTGCTGCTACTACTCTTGCAAATGCATCAGATGCAGCAGATTATATCAATGGATATATTAACAAAGTAATTGTAGATACTAATACGATTGCATCTAATAGAATTACTACTGGATTGACTGTTTATTTACCAGTTACACAGTTTAACTTTTTAGCAACCAAAAAGTATTCTGATGTTGCGGATAAATCAGTTATGGATTATTTGAAAACATTCAATGCATGGACTGCTCAAACTGGAAACCCAATTATGTTTGAATCAGTTATTGAATTTGCTGGAGCTGGTGCTGGAAGTGCTGACAGAATGTTGATTGGATTTAATGAGAAGAGTGTAATGGAAATGGGTAATCCTATTATGCCAAGAGTGATTAATCTAATGAATGAAGGTAGATATTTTAGAGCGCCTTTAGAGTATTCAATATCTCAACTTAATGTTAAAAGACCTGGTGCATGCTTATATGTAGATGGTGTATAAGATGAGTAATATTTGGTTTCAATGTAGGCCACCAGAGCATTATTCCCCATTGATGTATGCTATGCCATATAAATATTGGTATACAAAAGAGCCAGATAAATACTCATATACATTCACTATTCAAGATGAAGAATCTGCAACCGAGATGATGAATAGTGAAATGTACAAACATAATTGGCGCATTAATGGTCAGGTTTTGATTTTCTGGCCAAATGAAAAGACTAATTCATTTCTGCCTTACTATGATAAAAATGGTAAATTCCTTTATTGGATTTTAACTTCAAAAAATCATCCTGGTTCAATACATCCAAAAGACATTACGCCTAATGGTGTTATTGTTAAAGAAAATAAAATTATTGAGAAGCAAGAAGAATTAATTTTGCCAGAAGATAATTTGTGTATTGATCAAGATATAATTAATAATATTGAAGAAGAATCTAAAAAAATTGAGAGTAAAACTAAAAAACGTGGTAGACCAAAAAAGAGAAGTAAATGATGTCAAGTAATATAACAGCAGAAGATTTATTGCCAACATTTCGAGCAACCTTCCCTGAATTTGATTCAGACAATGATTCCAGAGTAACTATATATCTAAACCTTGCAATTTCTATATTTTGCAAGTGTGAAAATGCTATTATATATTTGGCAGCACACCTGCTCTCTATGGCAGATTGTAGCGGAATGAACACATCTGGCGCTACTTCCTTATGTCCTGGTGAAAATCAAAATGTTCTTCCGTTATCATCTGCTAAAGTTGGTCAAAAACAAGCTAATTTTATGAAGATTGCTTCAACTAATGATTCTATCTATACAACAACTAATTATGGGATAATATATCTTCAATTAAAAAAAGCATGTCTTGGATATGTTTTTGCTGCGGGGGTATCTGGTGGCTGTTAAAACTATTGGTGGTAAAAATTTAAAATCTACATTGAGAGCATTAAATAAAACCAAGCAAAGAGTTTTATCAGTTGGTTTCTATCCTAATTCTAAATATGATGATGGTTTACCAGTTGCTCAAGTTGCATTTTGGAATGAGTACGGAACGTCAAAAATACCAGAAAGACCGTTTTTTAGACACGCCAATATAATGGCAAGTAAAAAAATGATTGCATTCTTTAAAACTAATAAGATATCTAAATCTAAAAGTATCATTAATCAAAATCAAATTAATACAATTGGTAAAATGTGGGCAGTAACTATTCAGGAATCAATTGAAGGTAAGCAAATAACGTATGTTCCTAACGCACCATCAACAATAAAACAAAAAGGTCACGATAAACCTTTAATAGACACAGAATTAATGTTAATTTCCCCAGAATATAAGGTGATAAAATAATGACTATTAATTTAGGTTTTTTATCATCAAATCCTTTATTTGCTGATGATTATATTTTAAGACAGCAATCAGCTGGTAGCTATAATGAATATGATGAGTTTGTACCAGGTTCATCAACTGACTATAATTTAAAAGGTAGCGTTGAGCCGACAAGCGGTATAAATAGAACAAATGATATTAGTGCAGAAAGATCGCACGAAACTATAACGATATATTCATCTAATGTTGAATTAACCAGAGCCGTTAGACAAGGTGCTGCACCTACAGAAGGTGATTTAATCATTTATAGTAACTATACTTATATGGCTAGTAATGTAAATGATTGGAGAACGCACGGTTATTTAGTGATAACCGCAATAAGATTAAATGCGGAGAATGGTTAATGGCAATTAATCCAACACAATTAGATTATGATCGATTAGTTCGAGCATATGTTAAAGCAGCTACTGGTTTAGCATATGTTATTCCAGGAAATGCCAATTCGCCAGCGCCCACAGTGCCATATGCAAGCGCATTGTTAATCAATGATAGTAACGATGGATTTTCGTATAATAAAGCCATATACAATGAAATAAATGGAAATTTCGATAATACTACATACGATTCTAGGCGATTAACATATAGTATCCAAATTTATAGAGCAAGTAATGCAATGGGTATTGCTCGAGGATTAGCATATTATCAATCAACGCCCAATGGCAAGTATGAACTTCAAAGAAATGGACTAGTATTAATAAATTGGACAAATCCTGTTATTACTGATCTATTAACAGATGGAGAGTATGAAAGCCGTGCTACAATTGAGATGACATTTGGTTTAATTTCATCAACTGAGCAAACTATAGAAAGATTAATAGAAGTAACACTGAATTCAGACATATCAGATGGTGAAAATGATATTAATGACACAATTACAGTAACTGAATAGGAGTAAGGAAATGGCTTTATCATTAGATAATGTAGTCACCGTAAGCGACAGTATCGAAGCGGTTGGCGTTTTACGTAGGGAAGTTGGAATAGGTTTATTTTTTACAAATGATACTACATTGGGTACAGGTTCAAATAGAGTTGCGGTTTACAGTAATTTTACTGATTTATCTACAACATTTGCTGAAGGTAGTGAACCTTATAAAGCAGGGAATGCTTGGTTTGAACAATCTCCATTTCCAAGAAATTTAGTTGTTGGGCGTTGGATAGATTCAGACGTAGCAGCAAGATTAATTGGTGGTTCTGTATCAACATCAGTTTCAGCGTTTGCAGCTTTAGCAGCAACAGCGTATTTTGCAATTACAATTGATAACGTTGCGTATGATGTAAACCCAGATTTAACGGCTGTTGCGTCTTATTCGGATGTTGCAACTGCCGTACAAAATGCTTTAACTACTGGTGGAGCGTCAGTATCTGTTACTTATGATTCTACAATAAGTGGTTTTCGTGTTGTATCTGGTTCAACTGGTTCTTCTTCAACTTTGAGTTATGCTGTACCTCCTGCAACAGGTGTTGATCTTGGTGTTTTAATGTCGCTATCTTCTTCTACGGCATCTCAATTAGATCAAGGGGCTGATGCAGAAACAATATCTGAGGCAATTAATGAAATTTTGGCTTTAAATGATAGCTGGTATTTTTTCATTTTAGATAATACATTATTTAGCCAAGATAATTTAAATTCAGTATCAAATTATATTGAAACTGGCCGTTATATGTTTGCTGCTCAAACTTCTGAGTCAACTGTTTTAGTTACTGGCGAGACAAGTTCAGTAAGTTATCAATTATTCCAAGAACAATTACAAAGAACTTGGATGACATATTAGGGAGTGCAGATGAATATAAGGGAGCGTCAATAGCTGCAAGATTTAGTTCAGTTAATTTTGATAGTGCTAACAGCGTTATAACTGCAAAATTTAAGTCATTACCTGGTCAAACTCCTGATAATTTAACTTTAACTCAAGTTAATGAATTAGAGAGAAAAAGAGTTAATTATTACACAAATTTCTCAACTGACGAAATATATTCAGAGGGAACTTGCTTTAATAATAGTGTTTATATTGATGTTAGATACGCTCTCGATTGGTTTGTAAATGCTATTCAAGTTGATGTTTATGACCTTCTTAGAGGTAGCGGACGCGTTCCACAAACTGACGCTGGTGAGGCTTCAATCGTAAGCGTTATTGATGGTGTTTGCAGACAAGCATTAAGTAACGGAATGATTGCACCTGGCGTTGTATCTGAAGTAATGACATCAGATATTATTGCAACAACTGGAAACACTAGTTTTGATGGAAATTTAAACAAAGGCTACTTGATTTGGTCGCAACCAACATCGGCTCAAAGTCAGGCTGATAGAGCAGCAAGAAAAGCTACTGCTAAGAAAATTTGGCTTAAATCTAGTGGCGCAATTCACTTTGTTGATATATCAATTCTTTTGGAGAATTAATCATTATAGTTTTTTTGGTGTGCAATTATTTATTTTAAGGAGTTAATTAATGGCAATTTACAGAGCTTTAGATTTATCAAGCGTAATTCTTAATGGAATTACTATTGAAGGTTGGTCAGAGGACGAAGATGCGCTAACGATGCCTGATTCTATTGAGCTTGCAGTTATAAAAAAAGGTGCAGATGGCTTAATGGTTGCAGGTAGAACAGCCGAAAAAGGTGGCGAAGTAACATTGAAATTGCTAGCTAATAGTTCAACTGTACAAGCATTACAGGCAATTGTATTAGCTGAAAAAAATGGTGCAGCGGTCAATTTTAGCGGCGTAATAACATATAATGATGGTTCAATTGCAACTTTGGACAAAGGCGTTTTAAAAAATGCGCCCAATGGTTATACGTTAGGTAAAGGCGCACCTGGCACGATGTCATATGTATTTGAGTTTCAAGTTATCGACTTTGAAACTATTACTGGTTCTTTTGAAAGCCCATAATATGTTTGTGACAACTAGATTAGCTATCGAAAGGCGAATTAACCTAACGCTTGTTGTCACATTTTAGGTAATAACAATTAGGTTATGTTATGAATAAGGAATAAAAATGAATTTAGAAGAATTCAAAAAAGAATATTGTAAATCAGAATTCAATTTGCAAAATGTATCAATCAAGATTGATAAAATACCTGCATTTACTGGTGAAAAATTATTTATTTCATTATTTAAAAAAATATTTGGTGAAATAAAAGATTTAGAAATGTCAGATAATAAATTTCAAACGAACATTTTAATAAACGCAATAAGCGGATTAGATATTGATTACATTGAAAATGAACTTGAGCCAATTTTATATCGTTATATTTCGTTTAAAACCAGCCCTAACGGTAATTATCCTAAATATATTAATCTTTGGGGTGATAGCGGAAGTGGTAAAAAATTGATTGAACCATTTTTAGAATTTGATGAAGTTTTTGAAATATTATTGCGAGGTATCTGCGTAAATTTTTTGCCATCATTGTCCAAAAGATTCCAAAAATTAACAGGGGGCAAGAAATTGAGTTTACCTCAGTAAATTTCGAAAATATATCGCCATTATTGGCAATCCCTATAATGAATGGATTATGCCAATATAAAGATATATATGAACTTTCATTACATGATTTTTATATAATGAATGAAATTTTAGCTGTTAAAAATGAAAATGAGATAAGATTACAGAAGGCAATAGAAAGAAAAAATAGGAATAAATAAATGGCAACAGTAATCGACACTTTAGTTACTTTGATCGATTTTAAATCAAATACAGCTGGTTTAAAACAAGCTGAAGCTGGTGTAAGAAGCATTGAAGTTGAAACTAAAGCTTTAAATGTTGCGCTATTAAATCTACAGCATTTGTTTTCTGGAATAGTAAGCATTTTTGCAATCGAAAAGCTAGTTGAATTAAATAATGAATTTGATCTAGTTACCAATAGATTAAAATCAGTTGGTTTGGCTGGCGCTCAGTTGAATGACGTTTTTAGCAAATTATTAAATATTTCTAATAAAACTGGCACATCTATTGAGGCCAACTCAGAATTGTACCAACAAATGTCCGTATCGCTTGGAGATGCAGCAAGCGAAGCAGACAAAATGACAGTCGTTGATACTTTAAATAAGCTTTTTGCAATCAATGGAACACAAACGCGCACTGCAAAAGCTGCAATGCAAGATTTGACTAAAGCAATATCTGGAGCTACTGTAAATTATCAAGAGCTTAGATATGCGATGAAAGATGTTCCAGCACTTCAAGCATTGATCGTTAATCATTTCAGATCAATGGGAGTTGACTGGAAAGAAGCTGTCAAAGGTAATAAACTTGCTACGGCAGATTTTATCAAAATATTGAAAGATTCAAATGCTGATTTGACTAAGCAATTTGGCTTGATGTCAAGAACAATTCCAATGGCATTTATGGCCATTACAAACAGTCTATCGTTTTTTATTGGTGAAATTGGTAAAGCGTCTTCTAGTGTATCTATATTTACTACTTTAATGGATAAATTGGCTGCCATTTTCGAAGAATGGGGTGAAGCAGTTAAAAATCATACGCAAGAAGCAAAGGCAGCATTTGAAACGTTTGCATTATTCTTGGGCATAATTTCTTCTGTAATTGCTGTTAGAGTAGCAAAAATGCTTTTGCCATTTACAAGAGTAGCAGCAGGCATAACGATTCTTGTGTTAGTAATTCAAGATTTATGGGTATTTTTGAGAAAAGGCGATTCAGCATTTGGAAATTTTTTAAAATGGTTAGGGTTATCAAATGAGCAAATTGATAACGTTAGAAATTCAATTTTGTCTTTCATTTCAGTAATTAAATCTTTAGTAAAATGGTTGTTAACTTCAAAAGCTGTTTTAATAGGGCTGTCCATTATTCTAGCAAGAATGGGAATTTTGTGGGGAGTTGAAAAAATAATTGCTTTTGTTAAAGCTTTGAGAGCGTTAGCAACAACATTTGCAATAGTTGAACTCGCTGCATCGCCAATATTATTAATTATTGATGCAATAATTATTGCTATTGTAGCATTAGTCTTTGTAGCCTATAAATTTAGGACTCAAATATTGTCCGCATTTGACGGAATTGCAAATTATATAGGTGAAGAATTATCAGGTTTATATAATTTTTCAAAAGGCATATTTGATTCAATTTCTAATTTTTTCATAGCGTCATGGAATAAATCAGTTTCATCACTGAAGAATTCTGTAAATTTTATTGGAGACATATTTTCAGGCGTTAAAAATACTATTATCGGTGTTTGGGATAGTATTATTAATTCATTGATCGGCGCTTGGGATGGTTTTATAGATAAAATAGTTTCAGGGTTCAAATTTGTTAAAAATACTGTCAATAAGGCATTAAATTTAGTTGGATTGGGAAGCAGTGAAGATGAGCCTCAATCAAAACCAATGAAAAAAATTCAAGGCAATGTTATTGATCTTAGCCAATTTAGTAATAAAGGTAGTGTTCAATCATTTATTAAAGGTGCACAAACTGCAAATGATCAAATAACAGGCGGATTTCAAGGAAATATAATACCCCAATCACGCTTAGGACAATTTAATCAAAGCAATCAAAATACAGTAAATGTAACAGTAAATGCGACAACAAATGCAGACCCAGAACAAATAGCAGCAATGACAAGTAAAAAAGTACAAGATTCATTAGGACAACAATTCAGAAGTGCAGCTATCAACGCTGATAATAGTATTGCGAGGTAATTTATGCCGTTAGTTTCAGATATAGCAGGTGTAATATTCGGAACGGATAATATTCAAGTTATAGGTTTAGAAAGTGTTGACTTATGGTATGCAGAAGAACACGAAATAAGTGTCGATATCACTAGGTATCCGGTCGAGGATGGTAGCACAATATCAGATAATGCTTATAGAAAACCATATAAAATAAAATTAAGCGGAATGATAACGAATATTCAAGAATTAACGATAGATGTTAATTTTTTGTTTGGCTCAACAGGCATCGTAACAACGCAAAAACCAAAAACAGGTTGGGCGTTATTAGATCAATTTGCAAATGAAAGAGAAAGATTTCAAGTAATAACAACTGTTAAGACTTATGAAAATATGCTAATAACAGGCGTTAAAACACGAATTGATTATGAAACTGGAACAAACTTAATCTTTGATCTATCATTTGAAGAAGTAAAGCTCGTAGATACAGCGCAAGACACATTTTCGCCAATCAATGTACAAGGCGATAATAACCCAGCAATAAATTCAACAGATATTGTAAATGGTGGTACTAAAAATACTTCGAGCACATCAATATCTTTATTAAATAGTTTCATTGGTGGATAACATGCAACAAATATTTTTATCGTCAGATGCGAATCAAATTTTTAAAGTAACTTTAGGCGGTCAATCAATCACAATATTAATGAGGTTTCAAACAGTTTCCGAAAGTTGGTTCATTAGCCTTTATAATACTGTTGATAACACACCATACGTGATTAATAGAAGATTAACGCCGAATTATTTAGTTTTTGGCAATATGTTTACTGATTTTGTAGGAGACATCATAGCTGGGTCAGTTTCAGAGACCTTTGAAAATATTGGCCGAAATGATTTTAACAATGTTTTTGGTTTGTATTATTTGTCATCTTCAGAAAAAGAATATTATTTGGGGTTGCAAAATGGCAGCTAGATACTATAAAAGAAATGCTCAAGTTATTGTAAGTGAGAATTTATCTGCAGTACCTTCAAATATTAGGGCAACTTCTGCTCAAGGCATTTTAATACCAAAAGATTTTGCTGGTGATCAATTAAAAATTAATTTTACATTAACAAAAAACCAATCAAGTGAATTGCCAAGCCATAATTCAATTTCAATATGGAATTTAAAAGGTGATACACAATCTTTCATAAAAAATAGAAATTTATATGTTCAGCTTTTAGCGGGTTATGATGGTGAAGTATCAAATATTTATGTTGGTCAAATTGATAAAGTTCAGATATCAAAAAAAGGCGTTGATACAATAACTAAAATGTACGTTACTAATTTACCAAATTTAGTGAATAACGCATATTTTAATAAAACTTATGCAGGATTAATCTCAACCAGACAAATAGTTACTGATGCTATTGGATTAACTGGTTTAGTTTCTCAATATTCAAATTTAATTCCTGCAAGCGCTCAGCAGTTTAATTTTAGTTTTAGCGGTACAGTAAGCGATTTATTTAAATTACTTTTACCACCATTAGGTATAAATTATTTTATAGATGGAGATAAAATTAAATTTTCATTGACTGGCCAGCCAAATGAAGAGCAAGCATTTACGATTGATAGTTCAGTTGGTTTAGTTAATATACCTGTTAAAACTGAAAAAGGTGTTAACATAACAACTTTGCTAAATACTGGAATAGTATTAAGTGATTATGTTTTGGTTGATTTAGAAACAACAACGTTAACCACAACAGGCAGAACAACGAATATTTTAAACCAAGAATTAAATGGTTTGTACAAAGTGATAAGCATTGTTTATGAAGGTGATACCATTGAGGGTGAATTCGTGACAAAACTAGAATGCGTTTCAATTTCGGAGACTGGTAGTGAGTAATTTAAATAATGAAATTGAGTATCAAACTTTCGGTCAAGCATTAGAGTTTGTTTTCACTCAGCAATTCAAGAAATTATATACTTGTTTACCTGGGATTGTTCAAAGTTATGACCAAACAACTAAACGCGCACAAGTTTTACCTGCAATTGAAAGAACATTCACCACAGGTGGGTCGCAAGCATTACCAGTTTTGGTTGATGTTCCTGTCGTATTTCCAAGTGGTGGCGGGTTTACTGTTACTATGCCAATGAAAAAAGGCGACGGTGTTTTATTGATATTTTCTCAAAGGGGAATCACTAATTTTAAAAAAACATTTACGCAAGCGTTACCTGATTCAGATTCACTTTTAAGTTTAAAAGACTCCATTGCAATAGCAGGTTTTGGAGCATTAAATATAACTCCATCATCATCTAGCGGAGCAACTATGCAAAGTGAAGATGGTAACAATGCTATAATTGTAGAAACAGGCAAAGTAGAAATAAAAAAAGGTTCAAATACATTAACTGTTGATGATTCTCAAATGCAAGCAAACATTAGTGGTGCTACATTAACCTTAAATGCGTCATCATTAATAAGCAGTGTTCCAGTATTTGCACCAAGTTATAGTGGTTTAAGTGGAAGTTCTGCGAACATGGTAAGTGGTATTGATATGAATGGTCAAAATATTGAAAATGCTGGTTCAATAACAACTACGTTAGGCGTTGATTTAAGCACACATATTCATACTGGGGACAGCGGTGGAGATACAGGAATTCCGAAGAATTAAGGATTGTAAATATGTCTATGACAACATTTGGTGGCAATGAAAACAATGATCTCTATATAGATACAAGTGGTAATTTAGTTCTAATTTATGATATTGAAGCATTGGCAGATAAATTAAATCAAAGATTAAAATTATTTTATGCAGAATGGTTTTTAGCAACCAATCGTGGAGTTCCATATTTTGATAATGTATTTGGAGCTAACAAAAATAAAGATATTGTGGCAAGCATATTTACAAACGAGATTTTAAAAGAATCTGATGTTACATCCGTAATTAATGTTAGCTATGGGTTAAATAGTAATACTAGAAAATTTTCATATAGTGCTACAATAAATAGTGTATATGGTTCAACGGAGTTTACATTTAATGGCTGAAATAAATAATAATGGTATTGAATCAACACAACTAAGTGAGTATGTTGCAGATATTAATGAAATATTTACTAAAGTTTTTGGTGATTCATTTAATACAGACCCAGAGACTAGACAAGGTCAATTAATTGGATTTTTAGCACAAGCATTAGAAACATCAGATAATTCTATAATTGATATGTTTAATGCAACAGTTATTTATACAGCAGTAGGATTACAAATTGACTATTTAGCATCAAATTTAGATATATTCAGAAAGGCTGCTATAAATACTGAAGTAAATGTTGTTTTAACTGGGGTTAATGGAACAATCATACCTGCTGGCACATTAGCTGAAGATACTTCAGGAAATAAATTTACATTAAAAGAAGAAGTCACAATATCATCTGGAACAGCAAATGGCATTATGGTTGCACAAGATGAAGGTGAAATTACTGTTTTAGCTGGAACATTAACTAAAATTATTGATGTAATAGCAGGATGGGAAACAATCAATAATCCAACAGATGGTATAACAGGTACGCCAACAGAAACAGACACACAGTTTAGAAATAGATATTTAGATAGTGTAAAAACAAATTCTATAAGTCAGATTGGTTCAATAAAAGCAAATCTATTAGAAATTGAAGATGTTCAAGATGCAATAGTTGTTCAAAATGATGAAGATGATCCAGTTGTAATTGATAATGTAAGTATTAATGGTCATACAATTGCTTGTGTGCTATTTGGTGGTTCTGATCAAGATATTATTGATGCAATTGGAATTAAAAAGCCTGTTGGCGTTCCAACACAAGGTAATATTAGTGGGTTTTATACAGATTCATCATATTACACAAATCTTGCTATTAATTTTTATAGAGCATCACAAGTAGATATAGAAATTGAATTAAATATAACAACTAATAGCAATTTTCCAAGTGATGGTATAAATCAGATTAAACAAAATATAGTAGATTATTTTAATGGAACTTTTGAAGTTTCACCTGGATATCAAACAGGTGGATATGGTATTGCAGATGATGTAATTTACTCAAGATTATATACTCCAATAAACCAAGTAATAGGTCATGAAGTTAATTCATATTTACTTGGTAGACTTGGTGATACATTAGTTGCAGCAGATACAATTATAGATTTGACTGAAATTGCTACAATAGATTCAACTAATATTAATATTACGGTGACATAATGGCTTGTCAAGATATAACAAATAATATTGATTTAATCATTACTCAATATGAATACTCACCAAACTTAATTGGTGTTATTAATGGTTTCAATAATTTAATACAACAAAAACAATTAGATATTCTATGTGAATTTGAAAAAGGAATATCAATTGATAATGCATTTGGTTGGTTATTAGATAGAATTGGTTGGAATCATGGATACCCAAGACCAGCATTGCCAACTGGAGATTTTGAGTATTTTGGTTTTGATCTTAATGGAACTAATTTTGATCAAGCACCGTTTTATTATGGTGAAGATCAACCTTTAATTCCTGCTGGTGATTCATTATATAAACAATTATTAAAAGCATGGATTGATGGATTATTCTTTGATGGAAGCGTTTATCAAACTAATAAAATATTAACCGAAGCATTTGGCAAAGGATATATAGTTGACCATGAAAATTTAAAAGTTACAGTCGTTATCTACGACACACCATATTATACAATTTCAGCTATAATACAAACAGGTATTTTACCTAAAGTAGCTGGAGTTAAATATTATGGTTATCAATACCCACAAAGCTCAAGAAAATATTTTGGTTTTGCGGGTCAAAGTAATGCAACAAATTTTTATAATGCTTCTTTTGTGCCAACATTATATTAAAAGGATGCTAGTGAATGACTAGAACTACAAACAGTATAGTTTTATTTGATGATGTATGGGCAGCTGATGGAGATACCACAAGCCCACCATTCGACCCTAGAATCGGTTGGGATTCAACTTATTCACAAGTTGGAGGAAATACAGTATCTAGAACTTTAGTAAACGGGGAGTTCAATAAATTTTCAGCTTTAGGATATGACGTTAATAGATTTGGTTCAAATCTATATTGGGATGCAACGATCATATATGAAATTGGTGCAACTGTTTTAGGAAGTGATAACGCAAGATACATAGCAGTAACCCAGAATTCAAATAATGATCCAACTTTAGATGGTGGTACAAATTGGACACCTTTGAAAATAACTTTTGCTCATGATGCAAATGTTACTATTTCACAGAATGCATTGACAAATACTGTTACCATTGGATTTGTATCAAATTTAAGCGATAAAGCAAATTCTGATTTATCAAACGTTTCTATTGGTGATTTTTCTGCAAAAATAGCAAATGGACGGTATACTTATACGCACATTGTTGGGTCACGCGTTCAGATAAATTCATATGAGATATTAACTGATTCAAATATTACGTTTAGTGCAAGTACTTTGAATAAGCAAATGACTTTCGGCACGTCAGAAAATTTATCACAATTAAAAAATAATTACACTGGAGCGTCTGAGCCTTCACCTACAGTAGCAGGACAATTCTGGAATAATACAAGTTATAAAACTTTATATATTAGAAATAATGCTAATACTGATTGGGTTGCTGTTGGCAATGCTGACTCTTATTCAAATGTTGTTGCCTCTGGTACTAAAAATATCAACAACATTGACAGCAGTAGATTATATATATTGGATAATTCTGGAACATCAAACCCAGTAACCTTGCAATTGCCTGCGAATACGTCTGTTGATGATGATTTTAGAATGGACTTTGTATCAAGTGGTAATTCTGACATTACAATTTTGGCTTTTTCTGGTGAGTCATTTTATAGAGATGATTCGTTAGTAACTACATATACTTTGAGTAACCAAGAAAATAATGTTTTTTCACTAATTAAAAATTCTTCAGATAATAATTTTTATTTAATTGGTGCTGAAAAATCTCTTGATGATAATTTAAGTAATATTACTAATGAAGGTCTTAAAGTTATTTTAGATTTCATGTGCCCAGTTGGTGCAAAATGGACAACTTATTCCAATAATACACCGCCATTAAATGGCATATTAGGAGTAACATGGGAATTAATTGGCGCTGGAAATGCATCGGTTACCGCAGCCCCTGGAAATGGTGGAGTAGCATCAGGAACTAAAACACTAAATTCAAGTTTAGGTGGAACTTTCACGACTGAATCTCATGTATTACGTGAATCAGAACTGCCACCCCATAGACATTTATCTGGAGCTAGATTCGATCCTGATCCTGGTGGTGTTCTTATATATGGTGCTGGTCCAAGTTTTGGAACTGCTGCAAGGATGGACGTTACTGGCAAAAATGCTTATTCAAGTACGGTTGGAAGTGGTGCAGGCCATTCACATAATTTAGACATCAAAACAATAACAGAAATATCATATAAAAGGTTATCATAATGGCTAGAGATAGTGATTCAATTTTTTTAAGTACCGATATTTGGGCATTAACTGGCGATAGAAGTGCACCAGCATTCCCACTGAATACAGGTTGGGGTATTCAATATGAACAAGACCCAGCTGTCAGCGGAGTTCAAATTGAGCGTGAGAATGTTAATAATGAATTTTATAGATTGAGTTTATTAGCTAATCTAACAACAACCTATGGCGGAGGATTAGAATGGGATTCAACAATACCATACGTTCAGGGGGCGACCGTAGTTGGGAGCAATGGCTCACCATATTTTGCAAAACAAGCAAATTCAAATCAAGACCCAGTATTAGATGTAATTGGAACATATTGGGAAGATTTATCTACTGTTGATGGAAATGCTATAGCATTAAATACCCAATTTAGAGAAACTGAAGGCGTTGTTAAAGTAAATGACGGGAATAGCATTAAACCTGCTGTTTCTATGACAACTACATCTGCAGGAGTACCAACAGCTGAACAAGAGTTTAATTATGTTTCTCCACTAGGAATAAGTTCAGCTCCAACAACACATTATCCAATATCTGAAACTGATAAAGATGAAACTTCAAGCTATGATTTTGTTAATGATACATTTTTAGAATTTAGATCATTGGGATGTACAAATACATTCAGATTCACATTTAATTGGAATAAGCCAGGTGCATTAAATTCAAAATTTATAATAAATATAAGATTATATAACCCACTTAGTTCATTTACATTAGGATACGCTAATTATATTTCAGAGGAAACAAGTTCAGGAGTATTTAGTTGTTTATTCTCAACAATTGCAGATACCGCAAGCTTGCCTTCTCCTTTAGGTTCTGGGAATGGTTATAAGTTAGTTGTATCAATTGTTGGAGATAATGGTTCAGAATGTGATATTAGCTTAGATAATTTTGTAAGATTTAATACACCTAATTCATATATAGCACCATAAGGGGATAATATGCCAATAATTTTAAATAATACAATATTTTTAAATAATATTGATACTAATGAAAAACTATTTTCAAGAATATATAGTTTTGGTACTGATCCAGTGTTGCCAACTGCTCAACAAACAGATACAAAAGCTATTGGTTTTTCTTCATTTCTTAATAATGGATTATTACCTATTCCTGGAAATGGAGAAATAATAATCACAAAACCTGGGTGGTATCAAGCTACATTTATGCTTTCTAATCATGATTTCGATGGTGATTGGATTATAACCTTATACAAAAATAATGTTGCAGTACCTAATGCTAGTGGTACATATCAAATAGCTGGAAAAGATGCAGGTGGAAATATATATGCAGATTTAATTCCTGTTAATTTAAATGACGGTGATATATTATCTATTTATTATAGGTCAACAGTAACTGATGTTTTAGATTGGCAATCTCGTCCATCTGTATCAGCATTTTTTGATGTAAGAGAAATTTGAAGGAAATTAAGAATTTAATTTAAGGATTCAATATGACAAATTTAATTAAAATAACAGGTGATTGGTTAAACTTAACTTCAGATCAATCTTTAGTTAATGGAGCTTCATATACTGTTCAGAATTTAGGTTCATATCAAGTGTTTTTATATGAATCTTCTTCATTACCATCAAGCACAGATGATGGTTTAGTATTGAATCAAATTGATTCAGCTTTATTAAAACAAGGTACTGATAATATATACATAAGAAGTTCTAGAGATTCTGGTAGAATTGTTTTAAATGTAGCAAATTAACATTTAATTCTTAAAATATTTTTGGTATATAAATATAATGGATAATTCAGAAATATATAACTTTTTAAAAATAGTGTGCGATGTAATAATGATGTCTTTAATAAAAACTTTAATAGTCAAGTCAAGCAAAGAAAGCAAATTCCAAAGAATTGTGTTTTTATTGTGTTGCTCATTTTTAATAATTTTAAATATTATGGGAATATATAGAAATTCATATACACTATGGGAATATAAAGACAATATGAGCTATTTTTGGCTTGGTTCAGATATATTACAGCTAATATATTGTGTTGTTGTGTTTGTGATCGTTTGGTTCAATGATAAATTAAATAAATGTAGTTCATTATTTTTAATAGGATTGTCATTTATTTTCTTTTCACTAAATCTATATAATTTCTTAGTTAATTTTTCATGGTATCCATATGAGCCATTTACAGTGTTTATATTTTGGTTCTGTAATAATTTAATGATGATTTTATTTAGTGTAGCAGTTATGTATATTTTATTTTCTAAAAGAATTTTAAGTTTTTATAGGTAAATTATGACTGAATTCTTTTCTAATATAAAAGATGGCTTCATGAAAAAATCTATTTATATTATTATTCTATTAATAATAGGGATATTTACATATTTCATTGCCTATAATGGTGGCAAAAATGATGGTAGATATGATTGCATAGCGCGCGAACGAGCAGCCTCAATAGAGCTCGAAAAAACAATGCTAACATATAAAAATAGGCTAGATTATGACTATTCTAATAAAATTTCAGAAATTAGGGATAAGTGTCGTTATTCTATTGGAAATTCTCTTGATTGCAGGTTGTACCAGTGACCCAGTAAGAATATATAACACTGTTGACATACCAGATTCAATATTAACCAAAGTTAGTTATGATTATAAGCCAATATCTAAACCTAATAAAAATAATATTAATACGTTATTGTATGATTATATAAATTCATATTATGCGCTTATGGTTTGTAATGCTAGAATTGATTACATCAAAAAATATATAAACAAATATAATGATATGTTAATTAATTAGAAAATTTTTCAATTACTTTAAGATTATATTTTTTAGTCCATCCAGATAATCTAAATGCATCAATTAAAAGCCAAAGATACAATGGTATTAAGATTAACGACATTCCGTAAGAAAATGAATTTGATTGATGTATATCTTGTTGTTGAAGAATTTCAATTGTTGCTTGTGAAGCATCAGCAAGAGAATATAATAAGCACATTAATCCAATGATATTAATGATAGCGATAATAATTGCTGAGCGTTTCAATCCAAGATAGAAGCGATGAAGGCCAAAACCTCCAAGAAAAAGCCATAAAGCAAAAGCTAATCCAGTACTTTTTTTATTAATTTCTATTTTTTGTTGTTGAATGTAATTCATGATTATCCCTCTTTTTTCAAGTTATCTTTTAATATGTCAATTATCATATTTAGATCATTATTATTTAGATTATTTACAACATCTTCTTTGAATAGTAGCTTTTGAATTCTATTGAAGTATCTATTTTTAATATCATTAAATTCATCTTCTAACTTTACGATATTTGTATTTTTTTCAACTTTATCGATGAATGCTTTGTAATCAAATCTTTCGGTATCATTTAAAGTCGACATAATAGCATAAATGATATATTCCAAATATGATATTTTTGCTGACATATTTTCAATATCAGCATTAAATTGATGTTGAGGAGAATTTTTTAATTTTTCTAGATGTTGTTCTAATATTTTTTTATTTTGATTTATTTCTTCATTTTGCATTTGTTTTCCTTATTTTTTATTCTACTGACCATTTTGATTATTTTTAATTCGTATTGAAGCCATTCTTCGAGAGGTAGAGTTTCTTTTTTTGATCTTCTATGTAGCTTTCTAGCTATTTTCCATTTTTCTTTATTCATGCGCCCAGCCATTTAAAATGTAAATCCATTTTTGATAATGCGGTATCTAATTTTTTTCTTTCATCGTCATAAATTAAAAATAAATAATTTTTGTTATTTACCGAGGTTATGCGGTGAATTCTGTCAAATGACTGAATAAAATTTGCATAATTATAACTAAATGAATAGAAAATAATTTGATCACACGTTTCTATGTCAAATCCAGTAGAAAGACTGTCTATAGTTGCTATCAATAAGCCGTCTTTTTGCGTTTTAAAGCTAGCTACGATGTTTTTACTTTCTTTTGAAGATATTGCACCAGTATGGCATTTTGCTTTCAATGTTGAAGCCAAAAACTCAGCTGTATGTGTAAATTGAGTAAATATAATAGACTTATTTTTTATTGTTTTCAAAAATCTTATCTTATCTGTAAGAAATGTCATTTCCCTTTTTGTATTTTCATAGATATGACTTAACAATAGATGACCATCACGCACACGAGATTTAGTTTGATGATTTACTTTTGTTTTAAAGCTACCAATTAAAAGCGAAGCTCGACCGTTCATTTGTTCTAAAAGTGATCTTTGCATAGAAGTGTAATGAAACATTTTTGCATTAATAATTTTTTTAGCATTATTCGTTTTCTTAGCAAAAAAAGCTATGTTTTTTAATGAATCATAGAGTTCATCAGTGTATCTATTTTCACGTTTAAAAAACATTCCATCTTGAATGGATGGACTATAATAATAACTTACCGATGTTATTTCTTTTATTCTTTGTGCAAAAGAATCGAAATCATTTGAATACCGAGGTTTATTTTTATCAAACCAAAAATCCATCATACATCCCAAGGTTGACGCATCACAGTTCATATTCGGCCTAAGTGTTCCAGTAAGCATAAGCATTGGTAGATTGTTATTTTTATGAAGCAGTGCATAAAGAGCCAAGGTTCTAGTTGACTGAATATTTTTGAACTTATGAGCTTCATCAATGATTATAAAATAATCATCATTTAATTGATCTGCGTTCAAATACAAATTAATGTTATAGTTTTTCTTATTCTTGTTTGTTTTCTTTTCATTTGATTTAAAAGCACCGTGACTTATTTTTGTTATTTCAAAGTAATTATCGAAATGTTTCGCATTATCATCTTCAAAAGATGTAAGTTTTGGCGGCGTAATAAGGTAAATCTTTTTAAAACCTTTCATCTTGGCAATTGCGAGCGAGGTTATTGTTTTGCCACAACCAGGCTCTAAAGCCAAAATGGCTTTGTTTTTATTTTCACAGAAACTTAATGCATCTTGTTGTGTTTGAGTAAGTGTTAGCATAATTCTTCAAATATTAAATTCAAAAGTTAGAGTTACATTATCAGGTTTTTTTTCAATAATATTTTTTAATTTTTTAATCATTTTATGATTAATTTTTTCCCCAAATTCAAAATGATCGTCATGAATTTTTTGTAAAACATTATCAACAATAATTTCATTATAAACTTGTTTATTTATAATTAATTGTCCTTCGTCAATACAAGAAAAAATATCACTATTTTCATGTTGTGAAACATATTTATAAAGAGCAAGATTAGCATAATGTTTAGGAATAAATAACAATTCATTTTTTTCTTTTGTTTTTTTATCGATTCCATATACCCAAACTGACCAATGCATAGTATTAATCCTTAAAACTATTATTATTAACATTAGAGATATGAATATTAGAAATAAAATTAAACAAAGCACTTGAATTATTTATCATTAATGCAAGTTTTATTTTTTTTTGTTCATCTTTATTTAAAACATTCCCAAACATTTTATTTAAAATTGTTGATATTTTACTCACTTGTATTACTTAATTGTTAACTTTCTGTATGTTGTATTTTTAACATATTCATCGTATATATTTGGTAAATCATTTTTAAGCCTTTTTGTGTCTAGAGATGCTCTATTAATGATTTTATAGTTTAAGATTTCTTGATCATTTTCATCAGTTAAAATCTCAGCATCTTGCATAGACAATGCTAATTTTTCTTTGATTTGTTTTTCTTTGATTTGCAATGGTTTTAATATTTTTTCAACTTCACACATTTGTAGTTTTACTTTCTGATACTCATTCACTAGTTTTTTTACATCGTCATTTGCCTTCATGCGTATTTCTTGTGATTCTGTAAATATTTTATTAATATCATCAATAGTCTTTGGCATAGGCGCTACACGAGCAAGTACGTTATTATTCCAAAAATCAGAGCATATTTTAATTAGACTTTTAATATAAAGATCATTTCTTTTAATAACAAAGTGTTTTCTTGTGAATCCATTGAATCCAGCAAGTATTGCATAAAGATGCCATGTATCAACCCCAAATATTTCCATGCTTAATTGACATTGTGCATAATATTGCTCTGGTACATCATCCCAATGATCGCCATCAATACCTGTTTTAATTTCAATACCAGCTGAAAAATCTGATAGTAATCCATCTGGTGTTGCATATAAAAATTGGTGTTCTGGGTGTTTTTCCGTATCTTCGTACAATGAGGCAGATAACCCAGTTTCTTTTTCAAACATTAATAAAACTGAAGATTCCATTAATCTTCCAATCTTCATTTTTTCATTATCATTTTTATCTAGTTTATCAGTTGTTTTATCTAAAAATACGTCAACTTGATTTCTGTATTTATTTACTCCGAGTATTGCGCCTACGTCACTAGCGCCTATGCCATTTTTTCTTTTATATAGCCATTTTTCATGCTGGCAATTAGTATTTTCAGATAGTTTAGTAAAATAGTTTACATGTTCTTGATGATTCATTTTAATATTCTCTTTTTCGTTATCACAAAATAATTATAAGATGAACGAAATAAAATGTAAACAGATATTAGTTAAAATTATTAAATAATTTAAAATTAAAAATCCAAGTTGTCATCAAAATTTTCAATTTCTTCAAGAGTTGGGATATGATTTAAATTTTCAGACATAAACTCTAAAGCTTTTTTTGCCATGTTGTCATTATTATTTAGCCAAAATCTTACATGTTTTTCATTATTAAGATCACAATTTAGAAATTTACAAAATTTTAATTGATTTTCTTTGGTGGAAATTCCATTTTCACACATCATTTCAAACAAATTATTAGTTAAGTCCTCTTCTGTTTTTGTATTAGCTATTTCTTTTTTTTTACCTAGGAATTCATGCACTAAATTATTCAAGTTATTGGTTTGAGAGTCTAATAGTTCATTTAATCCATTTTCGCTAGATACATCTAAATCATATTGATTAATAAATACTGGGATAGTGTATTTATCAATTCCTAGAGATATGAGTTTATTCATCAATTCTCTTTTAAGATCTGTAAGATCATTTTTTGATTTATTTTCTTTTTCTGCTTTAAAGTCAATTCCTTCATCAGCATCATTATTTAAATATTGTATGGCATTATTTAATTGTTTAGATCCTTTCCAGTATTTTGCAGCTCTTTTAACAACTGCTTTTCTGGCCATTTCTGTAAAGTCAGTATCCCAAGGTGTTTTACCATTTCCTTTTGATCTAGCTTTAATTGAGTTAATATCATCAATTGTCATTGCTTCGGTGATATAATCGCCATTTGGATATTTAGCCACACAATAGACACCAACAAGATCGCCCCTATCACGGGAGAAAGGATTGTATTTATGGATAGGGGCGTTATCATAACCACGAATTGAAAATTCATCATTAGCATATACCAATTTGCTTTGCGCCCATAAAATGGCCTTATCAGTAACTGCTAAATCGATCAATCCTATGTATGAAACTGTTAATTCTACTTTGTTACCTCTTGGCACTAAATATGCTTTTTTATCGGCAGGATTAAGCGTGGTTTTTAGTGATGCTATATTAATAATAGCATTTTTTAAACTTTCTGTATTTTTTAAAGCCACATTTAATAGATAGTTGTTATCAGATAGTGCTTGAAAAACAAAATTTGCTTCACTTATAAATCTTCCTGATTTATCAATCTTTTCAAATGATTCTTTAGCTGAATCTATAATTTTTTTTACGATTGTTATTGTATCACTCATTTTTATTACCTCTTTAATGATTGGTGGAGGGTGATAACAATCAAGAGGTTTGATAGCCCAAGGTATTTATGTATTCCCTTAGCCTCCACCAAAATATTTCGCATCAGTATCACGCTGATCATTTAATTGTATTATTTTATTTTATTTTGTCAACAAAAAATCATTAAAATAACTTTTACCATAAATAAATTTATTTATTAGTGTATTAATTTCACTGTTTCGAATAAAATTCTTTTTATTTTTACCTAATATTTTATTTAGGCAATATTCTACATCAGGATTATATTTCATCATTTTGTAAAGAGTATTTTCACTAATGCAAAACCAACTTGCACATTCTTTTAAAGATTTAAAATTCATTCCATAAACTTTAAATTTATATTCATTATTATCTCTAAATATGTGTTCAATTAAATTTAGCGCTGCCGTTCTATGTTTATCAATTACTTTATCGTCTAATTGATCATAAAATTTATAAAATAGCGTGAAGCTTGTATTATAATATTTAATAAATTCTCTAATTGAATAGAATGTTCGTCCATAAACTTTTATTTCGATTTCTCTAGACATTTTTAAAATCCTTTTTAAATTAACTTTTACATAAAGATTTCATTTGAACTTAAGACATTTTCAATAGTTTTAGATTTAATGTTAGTGCATAAAAATTCATCTATATTGAACAATCTAATGTTAACAATTTTAGTAGAATTTATTTCATCTATTAATTCATCCATTGAAGCGCTGTTAATTGAATCGTAAATGGCATCTTCATAAGTAAAATCGTCTAAATTATAATGACAATCACCAACAATATTTGATACCACATCATAAGCAATTTCTTGGATTACTTTTTCAGCATCTGTACAGCTGTAAATTTTATATTCTACATTTCCATTTTGGGTAAATTCGATAATTTTAATTTCATCAATATTGCAACCATATTTAACCCAAACTTTATCGTCATCTAATATGAATTTATTGTTGTCGATATTAGCTTGCCAAAAGTCTTGTCCGTTTAAAGTTACTTCATTAATAAAGTTATTCATTTTATTTTTCCTTCTTTTTTGTTATCACAGTTTAAGTATACAACGATTAGTTAAATTGTCAATATGGATGTGTTAAATTTATTAATTATTTTTAATATGATAAAATTAAAAAAAAAGGACTAATACGATGCCAGTACAAACATGTGTTAAAAATGGAAAGTCAGGAAAGAAATATGGCGCTAGCGGAAAGTGTTATATTGGAAAAAAAGCAGAATCAAAAGCCATAATGCAAGGCTACGCAATAGAATCTAGTAAAAAGAAAACAAAGAAAAAGATTTAATCTTCTAATCGAATTTTACAAAAAACTTATTTGAAGGGAATCTCAATGCGGTTAATACCACTTAATAATTATAAAACTGCTGCAAACAAGTTATCAATTGCATTAATGCATAATGATTATGATTACATTTCTTCTAGAAAATTCAATTCTGATGATTTTGAAGAATTTATTAGATTGCTAAAAGAAAATCTTAAATGTAAAAATCATTCAGGAATAAATATAGACTCCGCATTAAGACAGTTACGCATAAAAGAAATATGTTA
>Ga0070745_1000323_pt1 | contig 30516 bp, 18 predicted proteins | sample VirMetDEL_Mar_4_FD_77438 | JGI IMG/M metagenome (GOLD analysis project Ga0070745, IMG submission 77438) | Aqueous microbial communities from the Delaware River and Bay under freshwater to marine salinity gradient to study organic matter... | ecosystem: Environmental > Aquatic > Marine > Coastal ...
CAATCAGGAGCTAGTGCTACAAGCGGTACAAATGGTTCAAATGGTACAACAGGGGTTGCAGGTAATGCTGGTCAATCAGGCTTAAGTAGAACTAGTGGTACAACAGGTACTTCAGGTACATCTGGTGTAGCAGGTACATCAGGTTTAAGTAGAACATCAGGTACTTCAGGTACAACGGGTACAACAGGTACAACAGGAGCTGGTGGTGGTTCAGGACAAAATGGTTCATCAGGAACTTCAGGTATTTCAGCTACTTCAGGTACCGCGGGTACCTCAGGTACAAGCGGAATTTCAGGTAATGTGGGTTCATCAGGTACTTATGTAAATATTACTGCTGGAACTGGTTTATTAGGTGGCGGTTCATTAATAACAGATAGAACTTTAGACTTAAACATTACTTCTAATAATCCTTCAGAATTAGTTTACTGGGATGGTTCTCAATTCACAGAATTTGCTTCACCATTCCTAGCTAATCCAAATGGTTTGGATGGTGGAGGTTTTATTGATATTCAAAACTTAAATATACTTTCAGCAAATGCTAAGTTCTTTGATATTGAACATCCTTTAAAAGGTTTACCACACAGACTCCAGTATGGTGTATTAGAGGGACCAGAACATGGTGTATACTTAAAAGGTCAAACAACTGAAAAAACCATTAAACTTCCAGATTATTGGGTAGGTTTAGTACATGATGATTCAATTACCGTGCAGTTAACCCCAATAGGAAGCCCGTGTCTACACTACGTAGTAAGTGTCGATAACAATAAAGTATCTATTGATTGCGAGTGTGGTGAAGTAAATGCTTACTACGTTATAAACGCTGAAAGAAAAGATATTGATCCACCAAAACTTGAATATGTTAGTGAATCTTAATAATTATAAAATATTTATTACAAAAATAAATGGCTAAAAATATTGTCACCATACCAGATTCCGGAAGTATTACCATGTTTAATGGACAAGGTACTGGAATTTCTCTCCTTTTAACAGGATCTAATAGTGATGTTTTAGCATTTGTTCCTAGTGGAAGTGGGGGATTTGGTGCCCCTATAGGAGAAATGAGTGTTGCGAATGGTATGGTTGCTAACCAATCTATGAAGATGCAAAATCTTCAACAAGATGTTAACCTTCCTAACTACTTAGTATATAATACTGCTAATGGTTCTATTTCTTACAGAGCTATAGCAGATGGTTCCTCAGGTACCGCAGGTGCCGCCGGTACCTCAGGTCCTTCTAAAACATCAGGTACTAGTGGTACTTCAGGTACTACAGGAAATGCCGGCAATGCCGGTCAATCTGGTTTAAGCAAAACTTCAGGAACTAATGGCTCCAATGGTACAAATGGGGCCGCTGGAAATGCAGGTCAAAGTGGTTTAAGTAAAACCTCTGGTACAAATGGTACTTCAGGCTCAACAGGAAATAGTGGTAATGCAGGTCAATCAGGAGCAAGTAAAACCTCAGGAACTAATGGTTCAAATGGTACAACAGGGGCCACAGGTAACGCTGGACAATCAGGTTTAAGTAAAACCTCTGGTACAACCGGAACAAGTGGTACAACAGGTGCTTCAGGTACAAACGGAGGTTCAGGATTAAGTCGGGCTTCAGGTACTTCAGGTTCATCAGGTACAACAGGTACTAATGGTAATGCTGGGGGGAATGGTGCTTCAAGAACATCAGGTGTAAGTGGAACTTCTGGTTCTTCTGGTACTGCTGGTACAAATGGAGCTAATGGAGCTAATAGAGTTTCAGGAAATAGTGGAACATCAGGTACAACTGGTACTTCAGGTACAACAGGCGCCTCAGGCACAAATGGAGGTTCAGGTTTAAGCCGGACTTCGGGCACCGCTGGTTCATCAGGTACAACAGGTACCTCAGGTAATAATGGTGGGTCAGGTTTAAGTCGTTTATCAGGTACTTCAGGTACCTCAGGTTCAACTGGTACTAATGGTACACAAGGTGCTAATGGTTTATCAAGATTAAGTGGTAATTCTGGTACTTCAGGTACAACTGGTACTTCAGGTACAACAGGTGCCTCAGGTACTAGTGGTAATGCTGGAGGTTCAGGTTTAAGTAAAACCTCAGGTACAAACGGTACCTCAGGTACAACAGGTGCCTCAGGTACTAATGGAGCCTCAGGTATAAGCCGGACTTCAGGAACTAATGGTTCAAACGGTACTACAGGAAATAACGGTAATGCAGGTCAATCAGGAGCAAGTAAAACTTCAGGTACAAATGGTACGTCTGGTACAACAGGTGCTACTGGAACTTCAGGAAATGCTGGGGGTTCAGGACTAAGCAAAACCTCAGGTACAAATGGTACTTCAGGTACAACAGGTGCCGCTGGAAATGCAGGTCAAAGTGGTCTAAGCAAAACCTCAGGTACTAACGGTTCAAATGGTACAAACGGTGCTGCCGGGAATGCTGGGGCTTCAGGATTAAGTAAAACATCAGGTACTGCGGGTTCAAGTGGTACCTCAGGTACAGCAGGTGTAGATGGAGCTTCAGGAGATTCAGGTGCTTCAAAAACCTCAGGTACAACAGGTACATCAGGTACTTCAGGTAATAATGGTACATCAGGAAATGCTGGTGGTTCAGGATTAAGCCGGACCTCAGGTACAAACGGTACCTCAGGTACTTCTGGTAATAATGGAGCTAATGGTTTAAGCCGGGTTTCAGGTACATCAGGAACATCAGGTTCAAATGGTACTTCTGGTAATAATGGAGCTAATGGTGCTTCTAGAACCTCAGGTGTATCTGGTACTTCAGGAACAACAGGTTCAAATGGTACTTCAGGTAATAATGGAGCATCAGGTATAAGCCGGACTTCAGGTACAAACGGTACCTCAGGTACAACAGGTGCTAATGGTAATAATGGTGGTTCAGGTTTAAGTCGTACTTCGGGCACCGCTGGTTCATCAGGTACAACAGGTACTTCAGGTAATAATGGAGGTTCAGGTTTAAGCCGTTTATCTGGTACTTCAGGAACAACAGGTTCAAATGGTACCTCAGGTAATAACGGAGCATCAGGTGCAAGTCGGACTTCAGGTACAAACGGTACTTCGGGTACAACAGGTAACAGTGGTAATGCAGGTCAATCAGGCTTAAGCAAAACCTCAGGTACAAATGGTTCAAATGGTACTACAGGTAATGCTGGAAACGCTGGTCAATCAGGTTTAAGTAGAACCTCAGGTACAACAGGTACTTCAGGTACAACTGGTAACTCAGGTACTTCTGGTAATGCAGGTGGATCAGGTCTAAGTAAAACTAGTGGTACAAATGGTACTTCCGGTACAACGGGTGCCTCAGGTACTAGTGGTAATGCTGGAGGTTCAGGTTTAAGCCGGACTTCAGGTACAAACGGTACTTCAGGAACAACAGGGGCTTCAGGTAATAACGGAGCATCAGGCATAAGCCGTACTTCGGGTACAGCTGGTTCATCAGGTACAAATGGTACAAATGGTAATAATGGTGGTTCAGGTTTAAGTAGATTATCAGGTACATCAGGAACATCAGGTTCAAATGGTACTTCAGGTAATAATGGTACTTCAGGTAATAACGGAGCATCAGGTTTAAGCCGGACCTCAGGTACAAACGGTACCTCAGGTACCTCAGGTAATAACGGGGCATCAGGTTTAAGTCGGACCTCAGGTACTTCAGGTACAAACGGTACCTCAGGTAATAACGGAGTTAGTGGTTCAGGTGCTCGTACATCAGGTACAAGTGGTACTGCTGGTACTAGTGGTATTACCCGGACTTCAGGAGTTGCAGGTCAATCAGGTTTAAGTCGGACCTCAGGTACAAACGGTACCTCAGGTACTTCAGGTAATAACGGGGGTTCAGGTTTAAGTAGAACTTCAGGTACAAATGGTACCTCAGGTACAACTGGTGCTAATGGTAATAACGGAGGCTCAGGTGTAAGTAGAACTTCTGGTACCGCGGGTTCATCAGGTACTTCAGGTACAGCAGGTTTAAATGGTGCATCTCAAATCTCAGGAAATAGTGGTACTTCAGGTACTACAGGTACTACAGGTACTTCAGGTAATAATGGAGGTTCGGGTTTAAGTAGAACTTCAGGTACTTCAGGTACAAACGGTACCTCAGGGGTTAACGGAGTTAGTGGTTCAGGTGCTCGTACATCAGGTACAAGTGGTACCGCGGGTACTTCAGGTGTAAGCCGGACCTCAGGTACAAATGGTACAAACGGTACCTCAGGGGTTAACGGAGTTAGTGGTTCAGGTGCTCGCACATCAGGTACAAGCGGTACAGCAGGTACAAGTGGTGCTAGTCGGACTTCTGGACGGTCAGGCACATCAGGTACAAACGGTACAACTGGTACTTCAGGAGTTAACGGGGTTAGTGGTTCAGGTGCTCGTACCTCAGGTACAAGCGGTACAGCAGGTACTTCAGGTGTAAGCCGGACTTCAGGTACTTCAGGTCGGAATGGTACATCAGGTACAAGCGCTGCTACAAACGGTACTTCTGGCCAAAGTAGAACAAGTGGTACTAGTGGTAAATCAGGTACTTCAGGTACAAGTGGTACAAACGGTACCTCAGGTGCAAATGCTTCTACTTCAGGACAAAGTGGTAATTCAACAGGCAAAACTTCAGGTACAAGTGGTACAGCAGGTACAAGTGGTGTAAGCCGGACTTCAGGTACAAGTGGTACAAACGGTACTTCGGGTGCAAATGGATCTACTTCAGGACAAAGCGGTAACTCAACAGGTAAGACCTCAGGTACAAGTGGTACAGCAGGTACAAGTGGTGTAAGCCGGACCTCAGGTACAAATGGTACAAACGGTACTTCAGGAGTTAATGGATCTACTTCAGGACAAAGCGGTAACTCAACAGGTAAGACCTCAGGTACAAGCGGTACAGCAGGTACTTCGGGGGGAACTGCAAATAGTGGTACTTCTGGTAAAAATGGTACTTCAGGTACTTCAGGAAGTACAAACGGTACTTCGGGGGGAACTGCAAATAGTGGTACTTCTGGTAAAAATGGTACGTCTGGTACAACAGGTGCTACTGGTACTTCAGGTCAAAATGGAGGAAATGGTACTTCAGGTAAAAATGGTACTTCAGGTACAACCGGTACAACCGGTACATCAGGTTTGGGCTTTAGTGGTACTAGTGGTCCTAGTGGTGGTACTTTTGCGGCTCAGCCAGATTATTACACTTATACCGTAAACACTACTGAAATTCAAAGTAGCACATTATTACAACGTGCCACTGCAACTACATTACAAATAAATGGTACTTTAAGAGTAACAGGTGATGTAATAGCATACTATTCTTCAGATGAAAGATTAAAAGATAATATAACCCCAATTCAAAATACTTTAGAAAAAATAGATAAACTAGGAGGTTATGAATTCGATTGGAATGATAAACAATCTACCTATGAAGGACATGATATTGGTGTAGTAGCTCAAGAAATAGAAGCCCAATTCCCAGAATTAGTAACTACTAGAGAAGATGGTTATAAAGCCGTTAAATACGAAAAATTAACAGCTGTATTAATCCAAGCTATTAAAGAATTAAAATCTGAAGTTGACAATTTAAAAAATAAATAAAAGTTATGGCTAACGAAAGTTTAAATCAACTAGCACAAAATATGGAAAACCTATCTAGTGCTTATGAAAATTCTTATAGCGCTGGGTCAAATGTTAATATAAAATACATCCCCGATTATATTGGATATGATGCTGGTCTTCCTAATTCAACTTATAGTGGTGGTGGTAATGATATTCAATTAAAAGGTTCATTTGAAGATTTTGCTAGGTACAATTCCAGTTGGTCAGGATACAGAAGACAAAGAAATTTAGGTCCCGGAGGTGAAAATGAGTATTGTAATCAATTTGTTGTAGCTAGAACTTCAACAATGACTATTTATGCTTTAAGAAATAATACTGAGATTTATAAAAATTTTGCCCCTGTGGGGACAATTAATGCTGCAAATTTCATGACAGTTCAAGGTTTTCAAGGTGATATAATAAGCACTACTAGACCAATTAACATTCGTTCTGCAAATATGGACCCCGGAGTAGCTTATTTAGGGTGGATGGGTTATGCTTTTGCTCATCGACAAGACAGATATACTGGTACTACTTTATTTATATATGCTCCTAATACTACTAATGTTCAATTATTGTATACTACTACAGATGATTATGCCTCTAGTTTAACATCTCAAGCAACTACTACGATATCAGCAGGTAGTTATTGGACTCAAAGTATGTTAACTACAAGAAATTATTACATATATGCAAACAAACCCGTAACTTGTTACGCTTATAATGTGAGTGGTACAGGTATGCAAGATACTTTACCTTTATATCCTATGGATCAAGATGATAAGTTTGGAGCATTTAGTACTGGGGGTCATATTTTAACTACTAATAATGCAGGTATAGTTAGAGCTGGTTCAGCAACATCACAGGTAATATATAATAGAAGCAGTAATGGTAACTCTACAACTGAAGTTAACCAACTTTCAGTAGCAAGTGCAGTAGATACCGATACAGCCCCAGGTCAAACTTCAGCAGGCTTTTTTGCAGGCCCTGTTCAAAAAGTTCAAACCGGAAATAATAATTTATTTACTTGTGAATCCCAAGGAGACGGTAATGGTGGAGAAATGACTCCATTTGTCTCTAATAAAGCATTTGGTCAAGCTACTATTTTAACTTCTACAGCTGATTGGGCTACTTGTATTGCAGAATCTGGTACAACCGTTTTTAGGAGAAACCAGTTTGGTAATGTATTACAATCCCAAATTATGAGCGGAACAGCTACTTATAACTTATACTTTGCCAGATTTTCAGCATTGCAAGCCGGAGATGTCTTAGAAACTGCAGATGGCACCCCAATGATTTGCTACTATGATGCTGATTCTACTCTAGATGATGAAAGAGTAAACTTTATGTCAAATTCTAAAATGGACTTAACTCTGGTAACGCTTGATATTACAACTCAAAACTGGGGTTCTGATTTTGAAGCTTGTGCACAAGGACCAGTTGCCCCTGTCCAAACAGCTTATATTATATCTAGCTTTTCTAATGGTCAACAAATATTTGAAGACGCAGCTTGTACTATAGAATGGTCAACTGCTTTTGGTCCTGGTTGGTATTTTAATCAATCAACCTCAGAGAGATTTTATTATCAAAACTATGAAGCAGGTGGTATTTCAGATATCCAATCCTGTGGTAAATCTGAAAGAAGGTTAAAATACAATATTAAGTTTATTGGTGAATCTCTAATGGGTATCCCAATGTATCATTTCAATTATAAAAATAAAAAAGATGGTGTTGGTAGGTTTGTTGGAACCATGGTAGATGATTTACAACGTTTAGGATTTGAAGATGCACTAATTTATGGTAATGATGCAATATATGTAAATTATTCTAAAATAGATGTACCATTTAAATTGGTAGAATAACTTGTCTTATTAAAAGCTAATATTTATCATCACACAATGATGAACTATACCATAAATGGCTGAGAATAGAAAATTTTCTAGTAGACGAGACAACCCAGGACAATCAGTTTTTAAACAAGATCTGTTTTTATTGAGTGTACCTTCTGGTTCTGCTCCTAGAGCTTTAGCTGTTGATGATGATGGTAGAGTTATATCTACAATAGTTTCTGCTAGTGGTGCTGGTTCTTCAGGTTCAAGTGGTGCTAGTGCATCCACAGGTTCAAGTGGTACATCAGGTACCTCAGGTGGTACTTCAGGTACTTCAGGTACTTCAGGTGCCTCGGGTTCTTCAGGTAACGATGGAACTAGTGGTTCAACAGGTACATCAGGACAAACAGGCACATCAGGCACATCGGGTACATCAGGTTTATCAGGCACTTCAGGTTCAACAGGTACCTCAGGTACTAATGGTCTTTCAGGTACAAGTGGTGTTAGTGGAACTTCAGGAACATCTGGAGGTTCTCACGGTACTTCAGGCACATCGGGTACATCAGGTACATCAGGCTCAAATGGTACTTCAGGTATAGATGGACTTTCAGGAGAAAGCGGTAGTTCAGGTTCAAATGGTACTTCAGGTATTACAGGTACAAACGGTACCTCAGGAGAATCAGGCACATCAGGTTCTTCAGGAGAATCTAATACATCAGGCACATCTGGTACTTCAGGAAGTACGGGTACAAGTGGTATAAATGGATTAGCAGGTGGAAGTGCAACATCTGGTTCTACAGGTACATCAGGTACTGTAGGAGAAAGTGGCACCTCAGGAGAATCAGGTACTTCAGGTACAAGTGGTTCTGCAGGTACATCAGGAACTTCTGGAACTAGTGGTTCAACAGGTACATCAGGTATAGACGGTTTATCAGGTGCCTCTAAAACATCAGGTACTTCAGGTTCAACAGGTACTTCGGGTACAATTGGAGAAAGCGGTACCTCAGGAGAATCAGGCACATCAGGTACAAGTGGTTCTGCAGGTACCTCAGGCACCTCAGGCTCAACAGGAACTAGTGGTATAAGTGGATTAGCAGGAGGAAGCGCAACTTCAGGTACATCAGGTTCAACCGGAACCAATGGTACTTCAGGAGAATCAGGCACTCATGGTACTTCAGGAACATCAGGAACATCAGGTACTGCAGGTACCTCAGGAAGTACTGGTACAACGGGTATAGACGGTTTATCAGGTGCTTCTAAAACATCAGGCACCTCAGGAAGCACGGGTACATCAGGTACTATAGGAGAAAGCGGTACCTCAGGAGAATCAGGTACTTCAGGTACAAGTGGTTCTGCAGGTACATCAGGCACCTCAGGAAGTACGGGTACATCAGGTATAGATGGACTTTCGGGTTTATCAAAAACATCAGGAACATCAGGTTCAACAGGTACTTCAGGTACAGTAGGAGAAAATGGCACATCAGGTGTTGCAGGTACTTCAGGAACATCCGGTACATCAGGAACAACTGGTACATCAGGGACTTCAGGTTCAACAGGAACTAGTGGTATAGACGGTTTATCAGGAGCTTCTAAAACATCCGGTACTTCAGGTTCTACTGGTACCTCAGGTACAATAGGAGAATCAGGCACTTCAGGAGAATCGGGCACATCAGGTACAAGTGGTTCTGCAGGTACATCAGGCACCTCAGGCTCAACAGGAACTAGTGGTATAAGTGGATTAGCAGGAGGAAGCGCAACATCAGGTTCAACAGGTACTTCAGGTACTGTGGGAGAAAATGGTACTTCAGGGGAATCAGGTACTTCAGGAACATCAGGCACATCAGGAACAACTGGTACATCAGGTACAAGTGGTTCAACAGGTACATCAGGTATAGATGGACTTTCAGGTGGGAGTGCTACTTCAGGTTCAACAGGTACATCAGGTACTGTAGGAGAATCAGGCACAAGTGGTATTAGTGGCACCTCAGGAACATCAGGAGAATCAGGCACCGCAGGTACTTCAGGTACAAGTGGTTCAACGGGTACAACGGGTATAGACGGTTTATCAGGTGCTTCTAAAACATCAGGCACCTCAGGTTCTACTGGTACATCAGGTACAGTGGGAGAAAATGGTACTTCAGGTGTTGCAGGTACTTCAGGTTCATCTGGAACTGCAGGTACATCAGGAACAAGTGGTTCAACTGGTACTAGTGGTATAGATGGGTTAGCAGGAGAAAGTGCAACCTCAGGTACTACGGGAGCTAGTGGAACTTCAGGCTTAAGTGGTACTTCAGGTACTACAGGAAGTTCAGGTACATCAGGAAATGCAGGCACATCTGGTACTTCAGGCACTTCAGGTTCAACCGGAACTACAGGTATAGATGGGCTTTCAGGTTCATCAAAAACATCAGGTACTTCTGGTACCACTGGAACATCAGGTGAAAGTCGTACTTCAGGTACTGGTGGTACATCAGGTACAAATGGTTTAAGTGGTACAAGTGGTGCATCTCCGGGCACATCTGGAACATCCGGTACAGCAGGTACTTCAGGAGTTTCAAGAACTTCTGGAACAACAGGTACATCAGGTACAAATGGTTTAAGTGGTACAAGTGGTACTTCTCCAGGCACCTCAGGCACCTCAGGTACTTCAGGAACTAATGGGGTTGCTGGTACTTCGGGTCAAGCCGGAACTAGTGGTACTTCAGGAAGTACAGGTACAACTGGTATAGATGGGCTTTCAGGCGCCTCTAAAACTTCAGGTACATCAGGTACATCAGGTACTAATGGTGCAAGTAGAACTTCAGGTACTGGTGGTACATCAGGTACAAATGGTTTAAGTGGTACTAGTGGAGCTTCCCCAGGTACCTCAGGTACAAGTGGTACAGCAGGTACTTCAGGAGTTTCAAGAACTTCAGGTACTACAGGTACATCGGGTACAAATGGTTTAAGTGGTACAAGTGGTACTTCCCCGGGTACATCAGGTACATCAGGTACTTCAGGAACTAATGGGGTTGCTGGTACTTCGGGTCAAGCCGGAACTAGTGGTACTTCAGGAAGTACAGGTACGACGGGTATAAATGGTTTATCAGGAGCTTCTAAAACTTCAGGCACATCAGGTTCTACTGGTACCTCAGGTACAGTAGGAGCTAGTGGAACTAGTGGTGGCTCAGGTACTTCAGGAACTTCAGGTACAGCTGGTACTTCGGGTTCAACAGGTGCTTCTGGAGCTAGTGGTTTATCAGGTTTAAGCGGTACCTCAGGTACAGCAGGTACTAGCGGTACAACAGGTACTACAGGAGCTTCAAAAACCTCAGGACAATCTGGAACAAGTGGAACATCAGGACAAGCAGGTACATCTGGTACTAGCGGTACATCAGGTTCAACTGGTACAACAGGTATAGATGGACTTTCGGGTTCATCAAAAACATCAGGAACTTCAGGAACTAATGGTACCTCAGGTGTAAGTCGTACTTCAGGTACTACAGGTACATCCGGTACAAATGGTTTAAGTGGTACTAGTGGAGCTTCCCCAGGTACCTCAGGTACATCAGGTACTGCGGGTACATCTGGTGTAAGTAGAACTTCAGGAACAACTGGTACCTCAGGAACAAACGGGTTAAGTGGTACAAGTGGTACTTCCCCGGGCACATCAGGTACATCAGGTACATCAGGTACAAATGGAGCTACAGGTACTTCAGGTAAAGCAGGTACATCCGGAACATCTGGAAGTACAGGTACAACAGGTATAAACGGTTTATCAGGTGCTTCTAAAACTTCAGGCACATCAGGCACATCAGGTACTAATGGCGTAAGTAGAACTTCGGGAACAACAGGTACATCAGGTACAAATGGTTTAAGTGGTACTAGTGGTACCTCTCCAGGTACCTCAGGTACATCAGGTACTTCAGGTACAAATGGAGTTTCAAGAACATCAGGTACTACAGGTACATCAGGTACAAATGGTTTAAGTGGTACTAGTGGTACTTCTCCTGGAACATCAGGTACTAGTGGTACATCAGGTACAAATGGAGCTACAGGTACTTCAGGTAAAGCAGGCACATCAGGTACCTCAGGTTCAACAGGAACAACGGGTATAAGTGGTTTATCGGGTTCATCCAAAACCTCAGGAACAACAGGAACATCAGGTACAGTAGGAGCTAGTGGAACCAGTGGAGGTTCAGGCACATCAGGTACTTCAGGTAATAATGGTACTTCAGGAGTTTCAGGAACTAGTGGTTCAACAGGAGCTTCTGGAGCTAATGGTGTATCAGGTTTAAGTGGAACATCAGGTACAACTGGTACTTCAGGAATAAATGGTACATCAGGAGTATCTGCCACATCAGGGGTATCGGGAACATCAGGTAAATCTGGAACAGCAGGAACTTCAGGTACAGCTGGTACTTCGGGTTCAACAGGTACATCAGGTTTAGGTGGAAATTCAGGGGGTTCAAATACTTCAGGAACAACCGGTACAGCAGGAACATCAGGTGAATCTAATACTTCAGGAGCTTCTATTCAAGGTTCTAATGGTACATCAGGTTCAGGTTCTCCAGGTACCTCAGGTACAAGTGGTGCTAGTGGATTACCTCATGTTTTTACCCCTGCGGGTCCAATTTCAGGTCCTAGTGGATTTAATGGCCCAGTTCCTGATGATGCGGGTTTAAATCCTGTAGGTTGGGTTATTGTTACAATTGCATTTACAGATTATTATTTACCTGCATGGTCTCCGGGATAAAGCTTGGATATGTTTAAAATTGTTATTATATTATCGTTATATTTTTTAAAGCTAGTTTATGAAAAAATTACTTTGTGTAGCACCCCACTTATCAACAGGGGGATTACCACAATATCTTACAAAGAAAGTTGAATTAATTAAAGATGAATTTGAAATTTATCTTGTTGAATGGAGTAATTTAACTGGAGGAGTTTTAGTTGTTCAAAAGAATCGTTTACAAAACATGATTCCTTCTGAACGCTTTTTTGTTTTAGGTGAAGATAAAACAGAATTTCTTGACATTGTAAATAAAATCCAACCGGATATTATTCATTTAGAGGAAATTCCTGAATATTTTATGGAATATGGGATTGCTGAAAAACTATATAGAGTAGATCGCCCATATTTCCTTGTAGAAACTTCGCATGATTCATCATATGACACTACTAAAAAATCATTCTTCCCAGATAAATTTTTATTTGTTTCTGAATGGCAAACTGAGCAATATAAAAATATTAACATTCCTCAAAAAGTAATTTATTATCCTATTGAATACAAAGAACGTCCTAATCGTGAAGAAGCCTTAAGGTCTTTAGGATTAGACCCTAACAAAAAACACGTTCTCCATGTCGGTTTATTTACACCAAGAAAAAATCAAAAAGAATTTTTTGAATATGCTAAAATGCTTCCTGAAGTTCAATTCCATAGTGTAGGAAATCAAGCAGATAACTTTAGGGATTATTGGGAACCTTTAATGAAGGAAAAACCTGAAAACGTTACATGGTGGAATGAACGTAGTGATGTAGATAATTTCTACAAAGCAATGGATTTATTCTTATTTACATCTCGAGGCACCAATACAGATAAAGAAACAATGCCTCTTGTAATCCGTGAATCAATTTCATGGAATATGAATTTATTAATCTATAACCTTCCGGTATACTTAGATTATTTCGACCAGTTTGATAATGTAGATTATTTAGATTTTAACAATAAAGAAACAAATGTTGAAATAATTAAATCTGTTTTAGGATTATCAGATTTTCAATACTCAAAACCTTTAAACATCAACCCTGAAGAAGAAGCATTTATCATTTCAACATATCCTACTACTAAAGCTGTAATTGATACAACTAAAGAATGTATTGAAGCGGTTAAAGCAACAGGACGTAAAGTTATTTTAACTTCTCACATCCCCATTCCAGAGGAATTAGATAAATTAGCAGATTATTCAATCAATGATAATCATAATATTTTAACTAAACATACTTTTTATACTAATTCATGGATGTCTAATCATGAAATGAAAGCTAGTATTAATTTAACAGGCGAAGATAATGACGTGTATCATGGTCCTACTTGTTATACAAATTATTATAATGGGTGTGCTTTAGCTGAGGGTTTAGGAATTAAAAAGGTATATTTCCTTAACTATGATTATATTTTAAATGATGAATCATACGTAAATAAAATTAGTTCAATTCTTAATTTTAAAGATGCTTTTTTTGGAGAAGACCAAGCATTAGAAGGTAAGCAAATTACAACTTGGTTTTTAGGAACTCGTCCTGAATTTTTCTTACAAAAACCTAAAATTGATAATGCCCAACAATATGATGCTTTAATGCATGAATGGGGTTCTGAATCCAATGGTTTAGAAAATCTTATGTATCATGGGTTTAAAAATGTGCCAAATATTCATTGGGAACCTCAATCTAAATTCCAAGAAGAATGTAATAAAACATTTATTCATAAAGATTATTCTCGTGTAGAATATTTTACAATTTTACCAAGTGATATACCTAACCATTTTGCCCCATTTGTCCAAATTTCAAATAGCAATGATAGCCGTTTGTTAAAGTATACTCTAGAAAAAAATGGAAATATCGTTAATGAGGCTGAGTTTGAAATTACTAGTAAATTCCATGTTTATGATATTGTAAAATTCTCTAAAGGTGATGTGTTTAATGTTACTTGGGATACTTATGATTTAGCTACCAATATTCAACTAGATTCTAAAACTGTAATAGTTGATGATAATTACAGAGAAAACCAAATATCTAAAAATGGTCTTTTTGAATGGTATGGTGATAGGTCTAAATTTGAAAGTAAACCTAAAATCAAATTAATGCATCTAGTTACAGAACCTGATACAAATGAAAAAGAAATTCGTTCTATAGAGAGTGTTAAGGAATTTTGTGAGTTAACAGGTATCGAGTATGAACAACGTATAAATAAAATTTGGACTGAACTCCCCCCAGTAGATACTTGTAATCGACCTGAAGATGTTCAAGAAATCCCTGGCTATTATAAGTTAGCCCCGGGCCATTATGGTTGTTATCTAGCTCACACAAATGCGCTTTTAGCTGAAGATAATAAGGATTATGATTATATTTTAATTTTTGAAGGTGATGTGGTCGTAGATTCTCCATTCAGTGAATTAAGACAATCATTAGATCGTTTTAGCAGATTGGCAAGAGAAAATGATCAAGATATAATTGGATTTGGAAATCCATTTAAAAATCGTAACTTAAACGGACCTAAAATTGAAGATATTTACACAAACGTAACCCCATTTATTCCTGCTCAATCTTATCTAATTAATAATGATAAAATAGATTATATCCAAGATAAAATTAGAAATACTCCTTGGGATGCTTTTGATATGTGGGTGTGTAATGTTGCTAATTTAAGTGTAGGAACAGCAGAAAAAATTTACACTAAACACCTTCCAGGATTTAGTATTATTGAACAAGAATTTAAAGGAATGGATGAAAACAGTCCAGAAATATACACAACAAAATGAAAATAGTACACGTAGATCCAGCTTGTGGTTTAGATATTCCACCCAAAAATTGGGGAGCAATTGAAAAAATTATTTGGGAATTTGAAGTTAATCAAAGAAAACTAGGTCATGATTCATCCCATAAATTAGGGGGACGTATCCAACCTGGGGAATTTGATATTGTTCACTGTCATGTAGCAAATTTAGCTATTGATTTAAAAAATAGAGGAATTCCTTACATATACCAATTACATGATCATCATGTAATGTATTATGGAAAAGAATCTTCTGTTTATAAAGAAAATTTAGAAGCAATTGATGGTTCTTTAATTTCACTAATGCCTGCTAGATGGTTAGTTGATTATTTTGATCATCCTAAATGTATTTATTTTTCTCATGGGGTTAATACTAATAATTTTTTCCCTTTACCCTTTAAATCTAAACCAAAAGAGCCAAAATTGCTTATGTTAGCCAATAATGGTATGGGGGGTAAAAATGGGTATGACAGAAAAGGATTTTCATATGGTGTAGGTTTAGCTATGATGAATAATTTACCTATTACAATTGTAGGTCCTAAAAATAATGAAAATTGGGTTAATGAAAATTTATGGATATTAAATTATCCTAAACTTGATTTTATTTGGGAACCTTCAAATACCCAACTACGTCAAATTTATCATTCCCACGATATTTTTATCCACCCTTCAGAACTAGAAGCAGGACACCCAAATCTTACATTACTAGAAGCAGCTGCTTGTGGTTTGCCTGTTATTGGTTGGATTGAAATGGAAACTGATTTTTATGGGATGTGGAGAGCTCCACGTAATATTTTCCGTATGAATGATGGTTTAAAAGATATTATGAATAATTGGGATAGATATGTAAAAGATGCAATTCAAACAGGTAAAGATCTTAGTTGGGAAAATAGAACTATTAAATTAATGGAAATTTATAATCAAGTGTTATGAAACAAGAATTAATACACGAATACAACACATTAGTAAATCTTAGAACCCCAGTTAAAGCTCCTAACAATAACTATAATATTAATTTTATTGAGGGGGCATTTTTAGAAATTCTAGGCAATCAGAAAAAAGAGTATAAAGTTTTAATGACTGATAGAAATACTGGGAAAATTATCCACGATACTGCTATTGGTAATAATATGTGGACTCGTACTAATATTAAATATTTTATTGATTGGAATGTTAAGGTTTATGAAAAAGAAACTAATGAATTAGTGTTTGAACATGATTTTAATCCTAAAGGTAAACGTGTTTATATCCATTTAGATTCAAACGCCATTGGTGATACTTTAGCCTGGTTCCCTTATGTAGAGGAATTTAGAAAAAAATGGGATTGCCATGTTGTAGTATCAACCTTTAAAAATGAATGGTTCAGAGAACAATACCCAGAATTAGAATTTGTTACCCCAGGAAACTCTGTCCCTGATTTATACGCTATGTATGGTTTAGGTTGGTTTTATAATGATGACAAAACATTTAACCCTCAAAGAGTACCTCGTGATTTTAAGTCACTTCCTCTTCAAGCAACTTCAACCGATATTTTAGGATTAGAACATAAAGAATTAAAACCTAAAATTAATTTTAAAGATACAGGTCGTCCTATAGATGAAAAATATGTTGTAATAGCCCCACACGCTTCGGCTCACGCCAAATATTGGAATTATCCGGGTGGTTGGCAAAAAGTAATTGATACTTTAAATGACAATGGTTATAAAGTAATGATGATTACACATGAACCTTTAAATGATGAATGGCACGATTCAAAATTAGGAGGAACACTTCAAAATGTAATTAATGAAACCGGTAATAAACCTATTGAAGTTCGAATGAATCAAATTAAACATGCCGAAGCTTTTATTGGTGTTGGTAGTGGATTAAGTTGGTTAGCATGGACAATAGGAACACCTGTTATTTTAATCTCAGGATTTAGTGATGATTACACTGAATTTGAGGATTGTCAACGTGTTACTACTCCTAAAGGATTATGTACTGGGTGTTTTAATAGAGAATGGTTAAATCCTGGTGATTGGGAATGGTGCCCTGACCATAAAGATACACCACGCCAATATGAATGTACTAAATCTATCACCCCAGATATGGTGTTAATACCCTTAAAAAATGTTTTACATTTTTAATAAAAAAATGAATATGTATCATGGAACAAAATTTAACATCTGAAGAGATACAAGCTTTAAAAGATCTTCAAGAAAAAACAAAAGAATTAACTAAAAAATTTGGTGAAGTTGAAATGCAAATCCAAACCCTTAAATTAGTTAAAACCAATCTTGATAATCAGTTTCAAAAATTAAAATCTATAGAAAAAGAAATAGGAGAACATCTTAGTAAAAAATATGGAGATGGTCAAATTTTTTTAGATCTAGGCAAAGTTGTAACTCCAGATTAATTTTTGAGGAAAGATACAATATTTATAATAAAACATATTTTTAATCCAAAACACAATGGCAGAAACATTATTATCACCAGGTGTATTAGCTAGAGAGAATGATCTTTCGGCAATTACAGCACAACCTATTCAAGCTGGCGCCGCAATAATCGGACCAACAGTTAAAGGACCTGTTGGCATTCCTACATTAGTAACTTCATATAGTCAGTACGCAAATTTATTTGGTACTACCTTTATGAGTGCAAGTGTGCCCCAAAGCTTCTTGACTTCAACCTCAGCTTACAACTATTTTCAAAATGGTGGTACTACGTTATTAGTAACAAGAATTGTATCAGGATCATTTACGAGTGCAACTTCAACCAACATTTCAGGTAGTGGGGTAGCAGTAGCAACCTCATTTGCATTGAAAACATTTGGACAAGGTACTATTATGAATAGTTCAGGTTCAGAAGTTGATGGAGCCTTAGTTTCAGGTTCAGCTGATAACTTAAGATGGGAAGTATCAGGATTTAGTACTTCTTCAGGTACATTTACATTATTACTTAGACAAGGTAATGACAATAGTGAACAAAAAACTGTCTTAGAATCATATACTAACCTTTCATTAGATCCAACAGCTCCAAATTACATTTCAAAGGTAATTGGTGATACTTACCAAACTATTAACACTTCAGATACTACACCATATGTTCAAACAAATGGTACTTATCCTAATAGATCAAGATACGTTTATGTTTCATCTGTAAACGCTAAAACACCAAACTATTTTGATAATAATGGTAATTTTAAATCTGAGTACACAGCATCACTCCCAGCAGTAGCAAGTGGTTCATTTGATGGCGCAACTGGTCAAGTATATTTCGAAACTGCAGGTGCTGCATTTAATGAAAATATTAATTCAGCAACTAATATTCAAGGTTTAAATAATACTAATTATACAACTTCAATTGCTCTTCTTGCAAACCAAGATGAATACATCTTTAATGCAATCACAGCCCCAGGTTTAACAATTGAAAACACACCAACAACTGTTACTTCATTAATTAATATGGTACAGGAAAGAGGTGATGCAATCGCAATTGTAGACCCATCAGCTTACGGAGCTACACTTAATGGTATGACTGCTGAAGCATCATCATACAATTCAAGCTACGCTGCTTGTTACGCTCCGTGGTTACAAACTACTAGTCCAGAAACTGGAGAATTAGTATGGGTTCCAGCTTCAACAATGATTCCTGGAGTTTATGCTTATAACGATAGAGTAGGTGAAGCATGGTTCGCTCCTGCAGGTTTGAATAGAGGTGGTTTAGCTACAGTAGTTCGCCCTGAAAGAAAATTATCTCAATCAGAAAGAGATACTTTATACCAAGGTAAAGTTAACCCAATCGCTTCATTCCCTGGATCAGGAGTTGTAGTATTTGGACAGAAAACATTACAAACTAAAGCTTCTGCTTTAGACAGAGTAAATGTTAGAAGATTATTGATTCAACTTAAGTCTTACATTTCACAAGTTGCTGATAATTTAGTGTTTGAACAAAACACAATTGCTACTAGAAATGCTTTCTTAAGCCAAGTAAATCCTTACTTAGAATCAGTACAACAAAGACAAGGTCTTTATGCGTTTAAGGTGATTATGGATGCCTCAAACAATACAGCAGATGTAATTGATAGAAATCAGTTGATTGGTCAGATTTATCTACAACCAACAAAAACAGCTGAATTCATTTACTTAGATTTCAATGTATTGCCAACTGGAGCTACTTTCCCAGCATAAAAACTAAAGAATTGAATATTTATAATAAAATAAAATAATATATAGCAAAATGGCAGTATTAGATCCCAACGAAATTTTCTTCACAGCTTTTGAACCGAAAGTACAGAATAGATTTATCATGTATGTAGACGGTATCCCAGCGTATACAATTAAAGCTATTTCATCGGTCGGCTTCTCGCAGGAAGAAATTGTCCTTAACCATATCAACACTTATAGAAAAGTTAAGGGTAAATTAAAATGGAACGACTTAACAATGACAATGTTCGATCCAATTACACCTTCTGGAGCTCAAGCAGTAATGGAATGGGTTCGTCTACACCACGAGTCTGTAACAGGTAGAGATGGTTATTCAGATTTCTATAAAAAAGATTTAACTATCGATATTTTAGGTCCTGTTGGTGATATCGTTTCAGAATGGATTATCAAAGGTGCTTTTGTTAAAGCTGCTGAATTTGGTGAATACAACTGGGACAACGAAGCAGCTGCTCAAAACTTGACAGTTACTATCGGTATGGATTACTGTGTGTTAAATTACTAAGAAAAATTTTGCGATTTCTTTAAGGAGAGCTTGGCTTCGGTCAAGCTCTTTCTTATTTTAATATGTATACACGATAAATAAAGTTATTTTAAATAAAAATTATGGAAAACGAAACACCTCAAGTTCCTGCTCCCCAAGTAGCAGAACCTGTTAAACACAAGTTCCCAACAGAGACTATTGATTTACCTTCAAAGGGTTTACTTTATCCTGAAGGGCATGCTCTTTCAAGTGGTAAAATCGAAATGAAGTATATGACGGCTAGAGAAGAAGACATTCTTACTAACCAAAACTTTATTGCTAATGGAACTGTACTAGATAAACTGCTCCAGTCACTTATTATTACTAAAGTAAATTATGATGATTTATTGGTTGGTGATAAAAATGCTATTATGATTGCTTCTCGTATTTTAGGATATGGTAAAGATTATGAGTTTGAATATATGGGTGAAAATCATGTAGTTGATTTAACAGAACTTGAAAACAAAGAAATTGATGAAAGTTTATTTACCCGAGGTCAAAACGAATTTCCATTTACACTACCCCATTCAGGCACTAACATTACTTTTAGATTGTTAGATGGTCATCTTGAGAAAAAAATTGATAATGAAATTAAAGGTCTTAAAAAGATTAATAAACTAAACTCTGCAGATTTATCTACTAGAATGAAATACCTTATTACTTCAGTTGAAGGGGATTCGTCATCTAAAACTATTAGAGATTTTGTAGATAATTATTTACTTGCCCGTGATTCTAGAGCATTAAGAGAATACCTCCAAAAAATTCAACCCGATATTAATTTAAATGTTACTTTATTGATTGATGGAGAAGACAGGGAAGTGGAGGTGCCCATTGGAGTCAACTTTTTTTTCCCTGACGCCTAAAGAAGCATTAATTTTTAGAAATAGTATATTTACTCAAATTCACGAAATTGTATTTCATGGTAAGGGAGGGTATGATTGGGAAACTATCTATAACATGCCTATCTGGCTTAGAAAGTTTACATGGAATGCCATAGCAAACCATTATAAAGAAGAAAATCAATCTTCCCAAGAAAGTACAGTAGATGAATCTATAGCAAATATGAGGGCAGCAGGTGCAGTAGCTAAAAAAGAAGTTAATGTTCCTAGCTATGTTACAAAGGCATCAAAGAAATGATGCCTTTTAATATTTATAGCATATAACTATATGTCATTATGGCCAAATTAACTGGAGCAGATTTAAAACAATTCAATAAAGATCTTGCGGAACTTAATCGTCTCCGTGCGGAGGTAAATAAATCTCCCCTTAAAATTGATGCTGATTCTTCCCAAGTAATGGCTGTTAAGGATGAATTAGAAAGCATCCGTGAAATTGTAAATGATTTAGATGAATCTGTAGAAGGTTTATCAACACAGTGGAGAAATGTTTTAGAAGAAGTTACAAAAACAAACCAAGCCCAAAAATTAGGAATTGGTTCTCTTAATAAATTAAGAGATATTTCTGATAAGGTTAGACTATCTCAAAAAGGGATAAATGAACTTTCTTCAAAAGATTTAAGGTCTTTAGCTAATAAAACTAAAATTGAATTTGAAAATCTTCAATTAAGTTATAAAATGCTAGCAGCTAAAAAAGCAGCTGGCTCGGCTACACAAGATGAATTAGATACTCTAAACGAAATAGAAGGTCAAATTAAAGATAATACTTCAGCCTACCACAGACAACTGGATACTATTAACTTAATGGCCAAGCAACAAAGAAATATTGAAAGAGCTACAGGTCTTACAGGTGTTGCTTTAAAAGGTATTCAAGGGTTTTTAAATAAGATAGGAATGGGTGACATGGCTACCGTATTTGAAGATGCTAGTGAGGCCGCAAAAAGCACAGCATCACGTCTTACAGACGGTGGTAAAAAAGCTGGTGGTTTATTAACTAAAGTTAAAGCCATGGGCTCTGCCTTTAAAGTAATAGGTAAAGAAATTCTAAGAAATCTTACAGACCCACTTATTTTAGCTACAATGGCCATAAAAGGGGCAACATCTGCTTTTGGTTTCTTAAAAAAGAAATATGAAGAAGGTAAACAAGCTGCAGTACGAATAAGTGAAGAAAATGTAAACATATCTCGAACCTTAGGTTTAGCTCAAGGAGCAGCTAACCAACTAGCAGCAGCAGGTGCTAAGTTTGGACCCACAATAGCAGCAGGTAAGGAATCTATTAGTTCTATTTACCAAGCAATGGGTTCAACAGAAAAGTTAACAGCAAACACTGTAAAGACCTTTGTTAAATTAAATACACTTGCAGGTGTATCTGCTGAAAGTTTAGCTAAATTCCAAAAATTCGCCAAACTATCAGGACAAGATGCTGGGACATTAGTTAAAAATATGGCTCAAGTATCATTGGATACAATTAAGACTAACAAATATGCATTTAGTCAAAAGAATTTATTAAATGATGTTGCAAATGTTTCTAGTACTATTAGACTTCAATTTAGAGACCAACCAAAACTCCTAGTAGAATCTGTAGCGAAAGCAAAATCTTTAGGTATTGAAATGAGTAAGATGGAAGACATAGGTCGAAGTCTACTTAACTTTGAAGATTCTATTGCAGCCGAAATGGAGGCTGAATTACTTACAGGTAAACAATTAAATCTTGAAAAAGCAAGAGAAGCAGCTTTACGTGGAGATACAGCAGCTTTACAGGATGAAATTATCAACCAGTTAGGTTCTATTGAGGAATTCCAAAATATGAACGTAATTCAACAAGAAGCATTTGCTAAATCTGTTGGATTATCTAGAGGTGAATTAGCGGGTATGTTAGATGCCCAAGAAGGTAGTAAGTCTATTAATGGTGATTTAGTAGAAGGTCAGCAAGATGGTATAGCTGCTATGTCATCTCAAGTTTCATTAGCTGAAAAACACGCAAATATTGAAAGAGCTAGCCAAGAGGCAAATATGAAGTATTATAAGTCATTAGAACCTCTAGTAACTAAACTTCAAGAAATTTGGACTAAAATTCAATCTATAGTATCGAATCTAATTAATGATAATGTCCTTCAACCTATGGTAGAATGGGCTACAGGCCCAGCAGGAACAGCATTTTTAGATTCCCTTCCCGATAGAGCACAAAAATTCGCTGACGGAATTAAATCTGCAGCTACATCAATTTCAAACTTTGTTAAAGAACATCCATGGTTAATGAAAGCTATGGGTTGGGTTGCTGGAGGTGCCTTAGTAATTAAAGGTGCTAAAGGTTTAATGAGTATGTTTGGTTTGAAAAATGATGGATCATCAGCATCAAATGCTCTTTATGTACGATTAGCAGGTGCCGCGGATTCTATTACTGACCCCATAAAAAATCTTTTTAAAAAGAATCAAGGAACAAAACCTAAATTCGACCCAAAATCAAAAAGATATAGAGACCCATCAACTGGTAAATTTACTAAAGCCCCTAAATCTTCAGGTAGTATTTTTAGCCGTATGAAAAAAGGTATATCTAATATAGGTAAATCAATAGCTAATTCTAGTATAGGTAAAACTGTATCGAAAGGGGTCCAAGGTGTAAAATCTGTAGCAAGTAAAGTAAACCCAATGAAAGCATTAAAATCAGGTTTAATTGGTAAAGCCGGTAAATTTGTAGGCAAAGCTGTTAAAGGTGGTTTAATTGGTGCTATAATTAATGTTGGATCATTAGCATCAATTTTAGCGGGTAAAGGTACAAATCTTGAAAAGGCACAACAAATTATCCCACTAGGTGCTAGTATAATAGGTGGGGCTTTAGGATCTGTTTTAGGATCTGTATTACCTGGTCCTGGAACTGTTTTAGGTGGTATTGCCGGGGGGTTAATTGGAGATTATATAGGTTCTATCCCAGCAATCCAAAAAGCATTAGCACCCCCACTAGCAAAAGCTTTAGGAGGAAATGATGTTGCCGAAGATTTTATAATGCAAAACGGGACAGTTCAAAAATTCCGTAAAGATGATATTGTAATGGGTGGTACTAACCTAACAGGTGGTGGAGATAATGGTAAAACTATTCAATTACTTGAAAGATTAGTAGCTGCTGTCGAAAAAGGAGGTACCATAATATTAGATGGACAAAAAGTAGGAACTGCTATGGTAGCAGGAAATTACAGAATGCAATAATACAATATTTATAACAAAACCACAATTTAAAATTAATAATCATGAGTTCATTAGTAGACAGTTTAAACAAATCCCAGTTAAGCCTTAAAGGTGAAACTCCACAACAAGGAGTTAATGCTCCAAACTTAACTATCCCATTAAATCCTGATTCTTTAAAAAAGTCTCAATTAGATATTGATGATGGTGCTACTCCATCTAAGTATTTAGATAACCCACCTAAATAATAGTTTATGCCTCTAATAGACTTAAAAACTGATCTTAAATCTTTAAGATACGGTAATGATCGCCCTGGAGGTGGCTCATCAGCTAACTCTAGAGGGGCTTTTGCTGTTTTTAAAGATTTAGGACCCTCCATACCAAACGAAGACGAAGACCCAACATCAATCACTGGTTTTTCATCTAGTAATGATTGGTTTGTTAGAGGGGGGTTTTTAAGAGTAGGTGCAGCTATTGATGATGTAGAGAGATTATTTAAACTTTACACAAAAACCAATGTAGGTTTATCTTTTAATGCTAAGCAAATAGCAAATGGTTTATTAGCAGATCCTTTTCAAGTATGGAACCCTTTAACTATACCACTACAAGCAGTAGCTAACGGTGTAGGATTTGGCCACATTCCAGCTTTTATTAACCCTGACATTCTTTCATTTTTTTCTCAACAATTCCCAGGACCTACTGATATAAGAGGAGGTCAAAATTTAAATGGCGGAGAAACTGATGTTTATCGTATGGGTCAAGTTGCCATAGGTACTAATAATCTTCTTAAAGGAACCCTCCCAGATTTTAGAACAGGTGTATCTTTTCCAATTGGTTCATCTATTAGGAGAAATCGTAAAGAATATTTCAACGTTGTTTATGATAAAAGTAAACCTGGAAAGCAATTAACTTCTACAGCTGATATGTTAGCAATGAAACCTCTATACAACTCATCTACAGTAGCAGACGATGTAGCTAATAGTGATTTTATTAAATTTAGAATCTCAGTAGTAAATAATGATGATCCATCTATAAGAACTTGGATTACATTTAGAGCTTTTATAGATTCATTTAGTGATGGGTATTCAGCACAATGGAGTGATACAAAGTATGTAGGTAGAGGTGAAAGCTTCTACAAATATGGAGGATTTAATAGAGATATTAGTTTAGGATTTAGAGTAATGGCTCAATCAAGACAAGAGCAAAAGCCTCTATATGAAAAGTTAACATATCTTGCCTCGCTTTGTGCCCCGGATTATAGTGAAGAAGGATTTATGAGAGGTAATTTAATTTATCTAACTGTAGGTGATTATTTAAATGATGTGCCTGGAGTTCTTAAAGGAATGTCTCTTGCGGGGTTTGAAGAATCTCCTTGGGAAATTGCTAAAGGAAATGACGGTAATCCTTTACCAACAGAAGATGGTATAGCTCAATTACCTCAAGGATTACAAGTAAGTGGATTTAGTTTTGCTCCTATTCATAATTTTATACCTCAAAAAGGATCTAAATTTATAGGATATGATATTTCTCCATCTTCAGGTAGTCTTATAATCCCTACAGATGATGCTACACTTACAGGAATTTAGAAATAATGGCTAATAGATATTCAAACATACAAATATTAAGAACTCCAAAAGGTAATCGTTACTATAAAACGAACTTTTACCCAACAATCCCTTTGTCTGAAACTGACATTTACGTAATTACAGATGAAAGAGATAGGTATGATTTATTAGCTAATCAATATTATAATGATAGTACTTTATGGTGGGTTATAGCTGCGGCTAACCCATTAATCCCCCCAACCTCAATTTTCCCACCAGTAGGAACTCAAATTCGAATTCCTCTTAACATAACATCTATTTTACAAAGCTATTCAAATATAAACAGGTTTTAAACTATGGGAAATATTATAGGAAATAACCCTAGAAAGTGGGCAGCTAATCAGGTTAATCTCCGACAGCAATTATTAGGTTTACAAAATAGACCAGCTAATGTTCTGGCATGGCAAACTAATAATACTGCCTGGATTAGAGCAATATCGGCTGTAAAAATAGACGAAGAAAAAAGTAAAGAATTAACAGGTAGTGAAAGTTATGTTGGTGGTAAGTTAGCCAAAGAATATGTACTATTTAATGGTACCACTTCTACAGAAACTACAGAAGACGGAAATCAAACATTTACTCAAAAAAGTGGAGTTTTGAACCAAGCATATAGTAGTATTAATAATAATGCTTATGGATTTGGTTCAACATCTGAAAGAGGTTTAGTCCCTATGCCGGGTGTTGAAAGTTTAGATATTACTACATATAACCGAGGTTCTTTAAGAAAGGCATCATTTAAACTTAAAGCATATAGTAGAGAACAATTTGCTATTATAGATGCTTTATTTATGCGTCCTGGATATACTTTATTATTAGAATGGGGACACACAACATATTTTAAAGGCACCCCAGAAAACCCCCAATATACTACTGCTAATTTTAATACAGAAGCATTTAACTTATTAAATAAATTTTTAGATGGAAATTCTGGAGATTTAACTCAAGATTCTATTCTTAAAGCCATTGTTAAAGAACGTGGAGATGGTAGAATAGTAGAAGAAGGCAATTCAACCGAATCAGGAAGCGAAGGAAATTATGATGGGTTTTATGGTAAAATCACTAACTTTGTTTGGAATTATAATAGTGATGGTTCCTATGATATTGAAGTAAAAGCAATATCTACTGGGGATATTATTGAATCTCTAACTATTAATAGAGTTGAACCCCCAGAAAATGTTCCTCAAAAGAAACAAAACAATACCTCAAACAACCCAACTTATTATTATTTTAATCTTAAAGATGATAAAGGGTCATACACTAGAAGAGTTCCTGATTCTAATAAAAAACAATATAGAGAATATTGGAATGAAATTGATGATCTAAGTGATGGCGGTTTCACCAGTGCTACAGCTACTGTAAGAGAGTTTGCAAAGTATAGGGATGAATATCCTTCAACAATGAATAAATTTACCTTAAAACGTCCAGCAGATAGTTTATCTCCAGAAGATGAAGGTCCGGATGTTTTATTGGCAAATAAAGATAGAACTGATTTTAATGGGTTTTTATATAAACAATACAACTGGTTAAAAACAAATATTAGTAAATTAGGAACAGAATTAAAAACTACTAATAATAGTTCATCACCAACTATTAAAGTTTTAAGTACCCTCGATCAAGAATCAGATCCTAGTGAAGGCTCTAATGCTGATTTAATAATGATTCAACCTTTAGTTACTAGAGATCTTATTGATGGTAGTAGTGGGGAGGTTAAGGGTCAAGTAACTCGATTAAGCCAAAACGCTCCATTCCAATATATAACTTTAAGAAGATTATTAGACTATATTGAAGGAAATCTTTTAGTTTATAATGGTGGAGAACAAACGGGTGAAACTGAAAAACCAAATGATCCTCAACCTATTATTACATTTGATGATACTGAAATTTATTGCTATACTCAACCCGAACAATTTTCAGCAGATCCTAATGTGTGTATTATTCCTTTTACCTTTGAAGGTGTAACGTATTTTGAAGAAGTAATTGGTCCTGAATTTAGAGATACAGGCAGTCCTTTTGTTGGGAACTTATTAGATATTCCTGTAAATCTTCACTATATTGGTTCTACATTAAAACAGTGTACTCAAAATAATGCTGTACCTCTTTTAAGATTTTTAGAACAGTTACTTTATGGAATTCAAGAATCATTAGGTAGCATTAATAAATTTTCAGTAACCTATGATCACGATAATAATCAAATAATTATTAGAGATGATGTTCCTTTAGACCCTAAAGTAGCTACTAAAACTATAGTTCCTGTAGAAGATAGAACATTATTTAATGTTAACGGTTGGAAACCAACTCAACAAAATGGTTCATTTGTAACAAATGTTGGTATTAGTACTACTTTATCTAACCAATTTGCTACTATGATTTCAATTGGAGCTCAATCTAGAAGTGAATCTGATGTAGCAAACTCAACATCATTTTCTAGATGGAATGTAGGTTTAATTGATAGTGTTACTCCTAGTAAATTAAGTAAAAAAGCAATCCAACAATCAAAATCAGAATCAAAAGATCCAATAGGTACATTTATTAAAACTAGAGAATCTCTCCTTAAGAACGGAAATATAATTAAGGATTTTTATACCAATAAAAAATCCCCCTCAGGAGAAGTAATATCTACAGCTAGATCTCAAAATGCAGCCGTACAACAGTTTACGGCTCAAATAAATAGTCCTGAATCTCCTAAACCTAGTACTCAAGGTTTTATTCCATTTAGTATGAATTTAGATATGGATGGTTTTTCTGGGTTAAGAATATATGAAAAATTTTATATTACTACAGAAATACTTCCTAAATCCTATCCTGATACTTTATCATTTTTATGTAAGGGAATAAATCATAGCATTAATACTAGTGGTTGGAAAACTAAAATAGATTCATTAACTATAACATCAGTAGATGACCCTAAATCTCCAGTACTTACAACACCTAATAATACTATAAATTTTAACCAGTAAGATGTATTATCCACAGTCTCAAATAAAAACTAATTTATACACTAATGGTGGTGAGTTTGTGATTAAGGCAACAAATAAAAATTATGTTGGTCCTTACTGGACTACTTCTTCTGGTCAATTTTTTACTAAAAAAACCCCACAAGATACTCCATACGAGGAACTTATTAAATCAACAACAACAATAATCCCTCCAAACTATTCTTCAGTTTCAATACTGGGGATAAAAAATACGGGGTCAATAGATGATTCTAGATTTAATTATGACACGGTTAAAGCTTATGATTTAGCCAGAGGGATAGATATCTATAACCCTAAAATTAAAAAAACCCCTCAATATTATTTCCCCCAACCAACTCAAGATGATTATAACTTGGGATCATTTACAAGATATTTGTGTAAAAGAACAAATCAAGACATTTATATTGAGATAAATAAAGATACATATAACGGTTTAAAAGATTCAAATCCCGCATTTTTGTTTTCTTTATATGCCCCATTTACTATAACTTGGACTTTAACAGGTCCATCAATGGAGGAAGTTGAAAAAATTAATTTCCAAGTTACCTTACTAAAAGAACAACAACTAAAATTTAAAGGTTTAGTTAAGTACTTTAAATATTACAATCAATTCTACAAACCTAATTAGGTATTTTAAGATATGGTTTGTATATTCAAACTATGTTTTGGTTAATAGAAGATAGCGAACAATTAAAAGCGTTTGATTATCGTGGTTTTAAAGAAGTGTTTTTAGAGGTAATTCCTTATAATTTCAACACCCACCCGACAATCGATAACGTATCATTATTGTATGTACGCCCCGTAAACGCACGTAAGGGTTATATGCTATGTATTGACCATAGTGAAGCTATACCATTGGATATAGACGAGATAAGACAGACACTAAATGGAATAGAAAAAATATATGTAAGAAATAAAAAATCAATATTACAATATTTCCCACTTAAAGCTCTTTTCGACATACAACCCACCCACCATACGTATATACCAGAATTAACACAAGCACATAAACATTTTTACCAAACACATTCATCAAAACACGATATAAACAGGATTATTCCGATAGTAAAACACTATGAATATTGTGAGAAGGTTTTTGAGGATATAAACCCATTCAACCTTAAGTGTAATGATTTTTATTGCCAATGGTTCAATAAACGTAGTTCAATTGTATTTTCCGCTATTGAGCAAAACGGGTTAAAAGTAAATAAGGAATTGTTTGAACAGCACTTCCATCCTATTGAAGGAGAGTACGTGTACACCCAATATAATTTAAAAACACTTACCACCCGTCCTTCAAACACGTTTAATGGGGTAAATTACGCCGCACTTAATAAGGAAAATGGTTCGAGACAATGTTTTATCCCACGTAATGATTTACTTGTTGAATTAGACATTAGTGCTTATCATCCTACTCTGTTGGCTAAGCTTATAGGTTATGATTTCGGTGATAAAGACATCCATGCTGCCTTTGCTGAAATGTATGGGGTGGATTATAAAAAAGCTAAGGAACTGACGTTTAAACAATTGTATGGGGGAGTATTTGACCAATATAAAAATCTGGAATTTTTTAAAAAAGTAGAGGCATATACTGATGATTTGTGGGATACTTTTCAATATGGGGGATATCTTGAAATGCCTCAATCAAAGTATATACTTAGGAAAGGAGACACGCAAGATATGAAGCCGCAAAAGTTGTTGAATTACGTACTCCAAAATTTGGAAACATCAACTAATATTCGTATATTGTGGGAAATATTAAAAACCTTAAGAGGGAAAAAGACTAAACTCGTATTATACACGTATGATGCGTTTTTATTTGATTTTGCTAAGGAAGAGAAACAAACATTAAAAGAAATACAAGAAATTATTAAAGGTTTTAAATTAACCACAAAAATTAGTTATGGAGACACTTACGACTTTACCTAAATATGACCATATGTATAAAGGACAATACGATTTTGACAATCCTTTAAACATTGGAGATTTGAACAACAAGTTATTTTGCACCTTCACACCTTTAGAGGAGTTAGATGGGTTGATTGATGATTTATCATCAAAATATACAATCATGTACAACAAAATGTTTGTTTTGCATGTTAAGAGCAACAACGAATACGTTATTACTTATAACGTAGATCAGGGTAATGTAAGTGACATTCCTGAAAATACTATTTTAGTACATCGTAAAAAAGATTCTAATACC
>Ga0070745_1000328_pt1 | contig 30260 bp, 30 predicted proteins | sample VirMetDEL_Mar_4_FD_77438 | JGI IMG/M metagenome (GOLD analysis project Ga0070745, IMG submission 77438) | Aqueous microbial communities from the Delaware River and Bay under freshwater to marine salinity gradient to study organic matter... | ecosystem: Environmental > Aquatic > Marine > Coastal ...
GCTTTCGAGGCTGGACTGTGTGGCCCGTCTCCGAAGTTGTTGTCTCTCGCGCGCTCTCGACAGATTCCGTCGAGAGCTTTGACGATGCAATGGCGATACTTGCAGAACTTACAGGTCGGCTGACGTGTGAGTTCGCGATCCGCGGCATGATCCGAGCACGGTTCGATCGCGCGATCTCGATTGCGCAGGAGTGGACGAGCCACGATGACGAACACGTGCGAAGACTGTCAAGCGAAGGCACGAGGTCCCACTTGCCATGGGCTACGGGTGTGCCCGCGCTGCTCGCCAAACCGCACGCCACCCGGCCGATAGTGGATGCCCTCTACACCGACCAGAGTGACTATGTTCGTCGCTCTGTTGCTAACCACGTCAACGACCTCAGCAGAAAAAGCCACGGGCTCGCTACCCAGATCGCCACAGGCTGGGCGAGCGCTCCCGACGACAACACATCGTGGATGATCCGCCACAGCATGCGCACTCTCGTGAAATCTGGCAACCGCGATGCTCTCGCTCTCCTCGGCTACGGTGGAACAGACGTTCATGTCACCGCGCTTGACCTCGAGGAGCCACGAGTTGTTCTCGGTGGAGCGCTGCGCTTTTCCGCCGAAATTCACAACGCCGGCGCCGAGCCCGCAACAGTAGTGATCGACTACGTTGTCCACTTTCTCAAAGCCAATGGCCAGCTCGCCCCCAAGGTCTTCAAACTGGGATCGCGCGCCCTGCGGCCAGGCGAGCGAGCTACCGTCACGAAGGCGCACAGCATCCGACCGATCACGACTCGTGTGTACTACCCGGGGGCGCACGCCGTTGAGCTTCAAGTCAACGGCGTGCGCCATGGCCTGGTGTCGTTCGAGTTGGAAATGTAGTTATCCGAAGGTGAACGAGTAGGCCTGTATGGTCGGTTCGAGGGTCACCTCGAGTGTGCCTTTTTCGATGTCATCGGTTTTGATGAGTCGGTATGAGGTTGGCGCACCACCCACCATGATCTCCTCGGACTCCCCGTTCACGGTCAGAGTCATCGTGCCTTCACCGCTCAACACGATGCGTACTTCGCTCGCCGTGTAGTTGAGGCGAATGCTGGCGTCACCCTCTGCAGGCGTCACGTTTTGGAAGTCGAGAGTCCACGCTCCATCGAAAGCGAACTGGTCAGAACCGAGGTTCGAGGGGATCGAAAAGTCGCTCGTACCCGAACGGTAGTTTTCGCTTCCGCCAAAATTCACGACCTTGCCGAGGCCAAGGTAGCTCTCTGGAGTTGTTGAACCGAATACCGGAGTGCGGTCAATGCTTCCTGTCGGCAATGGCAAGCGCACGCTGGGGTTAGCGTCTACCAAAAGCTCGCGAATCAGTGCCTCGGTAGTCGAGTACTTTCCTTCACCGAATTGCACGTGGCGCACGACACCCTCTGCGTCGATGAGGTACTGGGCGGGCCAGTACCTGTTGCGGTAGTTCGTCCACGTGCTGAGCGAATTGTCGAGAGCAACGGCGTAGTCGATGCGATAGCGCTCCATCCCCGCTTCGACGTTGGCAGGAACCTTCTCGAAGGCGTACTCAGGAGAATGCACGCCGATAACGGTGAGTCCGGATTCCCGATATGCACGGTCCCAGCTAGTGAGCTTGGGCAACGCGCGCTGGCAGTTAATGCACGAGTAGGCCCAGAAGTCGATGAGTACAACCTGGCCACGAAGCTCTTCGAGATCGAGGGCACCGCCGTTGTCAGTGTTGTACCACTTCTCGATGTTCTGGATGTCGGGGGCAACTCCACACGACTCAAGAACCTCTGCACCGTTGGTGCACTTATCGAGGTCCTTGTTTTGTTCGTTGATGAGCCCACCCAAATCGAGCTGCTCAGCAATGTCTTCGTTCTCGACAAACTGCTCTTGAAGGCTCGCCGTGTAGTCAGGGATGAGCGTTTGCAACTGAGCCGGCACATTGAAGACCAGGCCAATAGCGAGAGCCATCATGACAACACCACCCGTAATGCGGATGCCACGCTGGTGCGTGCGGAACGCCGTGACTCGCTCGGCAACGCCACGACCTGCCAACGCAAAGACGAGGAGGGGAATCGCGGTGCCGATGGCGAAGGAAATGACGAGCACGATCGTCTCGGGGCCGACTCGCCCCGTTGATCCTGCGACGGTGATCGCAGCCAGCACGGGGCCCGCGCACGGAACATATACGGCACCGAGCGCAAGGCCCAGGAGGAAGCCTCCACGCTCGGTGCTGACCTGTCGCTGTGGAACCCACGAGAAGGGTTTCTCGAGCAGATGCTGCACAGCAGGAATGATGAGCCCAACACCGATGAGGGCAAGCACGACAATGCCGGCCCATCTCAACGTGTCTTGCGGCAGATTCAGAAACGACAACAGAAGAGAACCGAGCAGCGTGAAGATGCTGAAGGCGACAACGAGGCCAGCGATAACGGCATAAGGGCGCCACCGCGAAACGGTCGCGATGCCCGACTCATCGGCGGTGCGAGCGCTTTGAGCGCCACCCGACAAAAAGATGACGGGCAGCACGGGCAAAATACACGGCGAGATTCCCGTGATGAGGCCTCCAAGGAAACCTATAAGGGCAAGACTTTCCACGCGAGCCTCCTGGCACGGTAGTTGGTTAGCCGATCGAGCATCGGCACAGGAAGGTTCGGCGTCGTTCTCCCAGCCGATTGGTAGAAAACCCACCCAAAACGGGGGGTATGGCACAGTTTCACAAGTTTTTGAAGAAAAACCCAAACCAGATCGTGGGGGTCTCCGAATGGCCTTACATGAGACGGGAAACCGGCTCAGTGCCAGCACCGGCACACAGGCCATTCCCGGCCGCACTCAACTCACAAGGAGACATTCCATGCGAATCATGAAGCGCAACACCTTCGCAGCAGTGGCCCTCGCCGCCGTTGCGACTCTCGGTCTGTCGGCGTGCACCATGGACACCGAAACCCCCACCGAATCAGCGCCGCCAGTGGCTGAGGAAATGGAAACCGACTACACGGCCAACCTCGTTGGTGCCGGCTGCGCAGCCTACGCTGACGCTGTCCCAGACGGTGGCGGATCGATCGTTGGTATGGCTCAGGACCCCGTAGCGGTCGCTGCTTCCAACAACCCGCTGCTCACGACCCTCGTTGCTGCAGTTTCAGGCCAGCTCAACCCCGACGTGAACCTTGTTGACACGCTCAATGGCTCAGAGTTCACGGTATTCGCACCCGTTGATGACGCCTTTGCCGCACTTCCCGCTGAGACCGTAACGGCACTGTCCGACCCGGCCAACGCTGGACTGCTCACGAGCATCCTCACCTACCACGTGCTCCCCGGCCAGATCCTTCCCGCCGACCTCTCTGGTGAGTACACCACGGTTGAGGGATCGACTTTGACCGTTTCCGGTAGCGGCGACAACATCATGATCAACGACGCAACCGTCATTTGTGGTGGAGTTTCCACCGCCAATGCGACCGTGTACCTGATCGACACGGTTCTCTCCCTTCCGGAGTAAACCTGACTCTCTAACGAGATTCGAGTGGCCCGCTGTCTTCGGACAGCGGGCCACTGTTGCGTGCGGGATCGTTCGCCTTCCCCGGCCCCGCGGAATACCCGAGGTCGCTTCGCCGTTGTGGCGAGTATGACAAGCGCAGACTCCACCCTCCTCGCGGCGGATACCGCGATGGGGCCGGTTACCTTGAAGGTTGCCGACGTCGACACCATGACCGCCTACTACCGCGACGGAGTGCACCTCGAGGTGCTTGACCAGTCCGGCCCGCGCGTTGTACTGGGGAGAGGCACAACTCCCGTCGTGGTGCTTGAGCATGCTCCGGAGCTGAGGCACGCGAGCCCGCGCGATGCCGGACTGTTTCATACGGCTATCCTGTTCGATTCTGAGGAGGCTCTTGCCGCTTCCGTGTACTCAGTTGCAACGAAGTATCCGTCGACGTTCACGGGCAGTTCAGACCACCTCGTAAGCAAAGCATTTTATTTCTCCGATCCAGAAGGCAATGGCGTCGAACTGTATTGGGACCGCGAGCGTTCGGCATGGAGTTGGGTTCACGGACAAATAGAGATGTCGACTCTTTATCTCGACCCGAACGCTTTTTTGCAAGAGAATCTGACGGAGCGGGCAATCGAGGCGCCCAGCATTGGAGGCGCTCAGGTCGGCCACGTGCACTTGCAGGTTGGTGACATCGAAAGCGCTAGAGAGTTTTACGTGAAACAACTGGGTTTCGAGCAAACGATTGAGATTCCCGGCTCAGCACTTTTTGTGAGCGCTGGCGGCTATCACCACCACATGGCCATGAATGTCTGGAATAGCCGAGGTGCCGGACCGCGGCTCCCCGCTCTTGGGCTTGGCAGTGTCGATATCGAGGTTCCGTCGAACGACGACCTTGGTGCCGTGAGCGAGAGGCTCAGTCACTTCGGAATCGCCACGCGCAACGATGGCCAGACCGTGAGCTTCGATGACCCGTGGGCGAACCTCATCACACTCTCTGCCGCGAACTAACCGCACGCAAGACTCGCCTGCCGCGGTGTTAGAGGCCGCATCTACACTGGGTGCATGACTCACGTCGACATGCTCGATAGCGCACGCCCCGTTGCAATCGTCACAGGAGTCGGGCGGCCCGTGGGCATCGGTGCCGGAATCGCCACGAGGCTTGCCGCCGACGGGTGGGACCTCGCACTCAGCTACTGGACTCCGGCCGACGAAGAAATCTTCGGCTCCGCGGCCTCCGACGGTCTCGACGAGGTTATTGCCGCGTGCGAAAGCGCGGGTGCTCGAGTTCTCGCAACTCCGGCAAACCTTGAGAGCCCGGATGCCGCAGCAGCAATAGTTGCCCACACGAACGAGGTTTTCGGACCGGCGACGGCTCTCGTGCTCTCGCACGCGTGGGACATCGATTCGAGCATCCTCGATACGTCAGTTGCCGAGTTCGACAGGCACTTCGTGATCAACACTCGCGCGAGCTGGCAGCTCATCGCCGAGTTCGCGCGGCAACTCCCGCCGCGCGAGGCTGAGGCCACGATCAACCACGGGCGAATTGTCGCCCTCACGAGCGACCACACGGCCCACAATCTTCCGTATGGGGCTAGCAAGGGCGCGCTCGACCGCATCGTCATTGCCGCGGCAAAGGAACTCGCGCACCTCGGTATCTCATCCAACGCTCTCAATCCGGGGCCGATCGACACCGGCTGGATGACCGAGGAGGTGCGCGAGACGCTCACCGCGATGCAACCGAGCGGAAGACTTGGCACCCCGAAGGATGTCGCTGACCTCGTGTCGTTTTTGCTTTCTCCCGGCGGCGGCTGGGTGACAGGCCAACTTCTCACCACCAATGGTGGTTTCGCGCTGTAGCGCTTTCGCGACGCAGCGCTTTCGCCACGGAGCGCTTTCGCCGCAGGAATATTTGTGCAATAGTTAGCCACATGGCTAACCATTCAGCAACGCTCGACTCGGTGTTTTCCGCGCTCGCTGACCCTCATCGCCGCGCCATGATGAATCGACTGAGACGCGGGCCAGCGACAGTGAGTCAACTGTCAGAGCCATTCACTATGGCTCTTCCCTCGGTCATGAAACACCTCGGTGTTCTTACCGCAGCGGGCCTCATCACTAGTGAGAAACGCGGTCGCACTCGAGTGTGCACAATCCGCACGGAAGCCCTCGACGAAACAGCAGCCTGGATTGACGAACACCGCCGCATCTGGGCAACTCGCTTGAACGCATTGAACGACGCAATATCGAATTCATCACAAGGAGAAGAAAAATGACAGATCGCACGATAACTCTCAGCCAAACAATAAACGCCACCATCGAGACTGTCTTCAACGCGTGGGTCACCCCAGAAATATTGAAGACCTGGTACGCCCCCGTCGAGGACTGGGTCGTCGGCCACGCAGAAGTGGAACCGGGCGTCGGCGGGCACTACCGCATTAGCTTCGGCCCGCCTCCCAGTGGCGATGCGTACACGGAAGAAGGAACCTACACGGTCTTCGAACCAGTACAGCGGCTTGCGTGGACGGGAACTGTCACCGACGACACTGATGACATTCTGGAATTCACTGCAACATTCGAGTCGCTCGGCGAGCGCACAATCGTGACAGTCACAGAAACCGGGCTGAGCACGGCAGAAGCCTTCGATGATCACACCGGAGGATGGAGCACCGCACTCGCGCAACTGGGCGCCGTGCTTGAGAGTTGACCCCTCGCGAGGAACGTTACTGCGGAAGCAGGAAGAACAAGAGCGTTGTGCCACCGACGGTCAGCCCAACGAGGCCGATGATGAGCAGCCACGTGACAACCTTCAGGCCGCGAAGTTTGCCCAAAAAGCCAACGGGTTCGGTGTTGAGATCATCGTCAGTCATGAGGCAAGCCTAGAGGTTGCGGGCTACCCACCGACACGCTCATCGATTTCGGTAACGACATCCCACGCGCCATCCTCGGAGTTCGACAGAACAACAACGTCGAGGTCCGCTTCGATGTAGTGACGCACGATGCCACTCGCACCCGGGTTAATTCCGTCTTTGTAATACGAGCGCACAGTGCCGTCTTCCTCGAGATCAAACTCAAGTCCGAAGCCGTAAGCGGTTTCCTCATCGTGGTCGACTTGGGCGGAAAGAAACTCTTCCGTGTACTCAGCGTCGAGCAATCGGCCGTCGCGAACGGCGTCAAAAAACGCCACGAGGTCGGAAGCCGTCGAGTGCGCCCCACCGTCGGGCGAGCCGATAGGTGGGTAGGAGTAAATGTTCGATGTCCACCGGCCGTCAGCGCCCTTGTCCCAGCCCTCGGCAACACGGGGTGCCGCTTCCCTCCGGTCGTAAAAACCCGAGTCGAGCATGCCCGCGCGAGTGAAAACTTCGTCAAAGATGTACTGGCGGTAGGGCATCCCCGTCACCTTTTCAAGGGCGAGACCCGCGAGCACGTACCCGACGTTGCAATAGTGCGATTCAACTCCCGGTTCGGCGTTGGGAGTTTTGTTGACAAACAACGGCAAGAAGTCACGCGTCTCGATAACTGAGTAGTTGGGAATGTCCCGGAACAGTTCGGCGTAGCTTTCGCCAGCCTCTTCGTCGGCGTCGTCGGCGATGCCGCTCGTGTGGGTGAGCAGATGCAACAGGTTCACTTCGATGGGAATCTGGGTTCCCTCGAGATCAACGTAGTGGTGAATCGACGTCTCAAGGTCGAGGTTTCCCGCTGAGACTTGCTGCAGCACTGCAACGCTTGTGAAGAGCTTCGTGATCGACGCCGTATCGAAACGTGTGTCGAGAGTATTGGCAACATTCCAGCGCGGGCTCGCAAGCCCCGTCGCCTCCTCGAACAGAGTGGCTGCACCCTTGCGAACGAGCACGACGCCCGAAAACTCTTTGTCGTTCAGAAAATCGGAAAACCCAGCTGTGTCCATGAGTCGAGCCTACAGAGCCAGTCTCGGCTTAGCATGGGGGAATGAGCGCCGTTCATCGCCTAAGCAGGCTCGCCGTTGTGCCCGTCGCACCGGTCATCTATGCGCAAGGCAAGAAGCTCAGGCGCGAAACACCCCGGCTTCCGGATGCCGCCCTCCCGTGGACCGGCCACGTACCAGCCCCCGCAGGCTCAGTGCCGGCCACCCCCGGTGTGCCTTCGCCGCTCCGATTGCTCGTGTTCGGTGATTCGACGGCCGCGGGGGTGGGCACGGACACTCAGGATGCTGCCCTTCCGGGAAACCTCGCGCGCGAGTTGTCGGCGCGCTGGAACGTTGCCGTCGACTGGCGAGCGGTAGGAGAGAACGGCGCTACAGCGCGCGACCTCATCGAGCGTTTTCTTGACGACGCCACTTCTGAGCCTTTCGATTTTGTCTTTCTCAGCGTCGGCGCGAACGATGCTCTCGGCTTGAGGTCTCGCGGGTCCTTTGGTGGCGACATCCGTCGCATTATCGCGAGACTCCTAGAAATACATCCCGAAGCGACGATCATGATGTCGTCTCTCCCCGCGTTTTTCAGGTTCGAGCTTTTGCCGCACCCCCTCAAGTGGAATTTGTACTTGCACTCGCAAAGCCTCGAAGCAGAGGCCCGCGGGATTGTTGCCCAGAACGACGGAGTGATCATGTCGCCTCCGCCACCCCCCTACAGCGAGGGCTTCTTTGCGAGCGACCTTTTCCACCCGAGCGAGCAAGGTTACCGAGACTGGGCGAGGTTCGCGATCGACGACACATTCACTAAGGGGCAACTCGAATGAGCGACAACGAAGCGGCTCGAGCGGCGGCAGCAGCAGCTCCCGGCGGCATGGGAGTGCACGTCGCTGCAGGACCGAGCCCCATGACGGGATTCGGCAGCAGGCTCCTCGCCTTTGTGCTCGCACCCATCCTGTTTCCACAAAGCCGCGTTGTACTCGCCAACCTGCCGATCCTGCCCGAAGCCGACCATGATTGGGAAGGCAGCATCGACGGCCCCGACCCTGTGCGGCTCCTTGTGCTCGGGGACTCCACGGGTGCGGGCGTCGGCGTCGAGTCCCTGCGCGAAGGACTCGCTGGCAACCTCGCTGAAGAGATTCACAGCAAGCTCGGGCGCGGAGTGACGTGGGAGGTCATTGCCCGCTCTGGGGCAACGACCGGGCAAATTCGCGAGTTCTTTTTGCTACTCGCATCGCGCAACACCTACGACGTGATCTTTTTGTCCCTCGGGGTCAACGACGTCATGCAATTGCGACGCAAGGGCGCGTTTCAGTACGACCTTGAGGTCATTGTGAGCGGGCTGGAAATGGCATCGCCGAACGCGGACATCATGCTCGCTGGCATCCCGCGCATGGAGCACTTCTCTTCGCTCCCCGCGCCCCTCGGCACCATTCTGGGGGCGCGCGCCTACAGGCTCAACGCCGCAGCCCACGCCGTGCTCTCCACACACCCCAGGGTTGTGCACGTTCCGCCGTGGCCCATTTCGACGCCAGGATTTTTCGCTATTGACAACTTTCACCCCTCGGCTATCGGCTACAAAGCGTGGGCTAAACGCTCGATCGACTACTGGTTGCGCAAAAAGTGACGGTGCTCTCAAGCATCGACGAGGTCGCGGCACTCATCGGCACCGCTCCACCCCTCGACCGGCCGTTGCTCATCGGAATAGCCGGCTCCCCAGGGGCCGGAAAGTCGACAATTGCCGAGCAGCTTGTTGCCAGGCTCGATGACTGCGCGCTTGTGCCCATGGACGGTTTTCATTTGCCGCAAGCGACTTTGCGCGAACTGGGAATGCGAGAACGGATGGGCGCTCCCGACACCTTCGACGTTGCTGGTTTTGTGCGGTGTCTTGCTGCAGTTCGCACAATGGAGGGCACAGAACCCGTACTCGCTCCCGCCTTCGATCGCGAAAGCGAAGAACCCGTGCCCGGCGCGATCCTCATCGAACCAGGAGTTCGCACCGTTCTCGTTGAGGGCAACTACTTGCTGTACGACGGGCTCGGCTGGGGCGAAGTGGCATCCCTTCTCGACGTGACGTTTTTTGTCGACGTCGACCACGAGACTCGAGTGGCACGGCTCGTTGAACGCCACACAAGATTCGGCAAAAGCCACGAGGCTGCCGTGGCCTGGGCCCTCGGCCCCGATGAGTCCAACGCCCTAGCGATCGAGGAAACCGCGGTGCGCGCCGACCACACTATTGCGCTCGGGTAGACTCCTCTCATCCGCACGTTGGCGAAAACCCTGGAGTTTCTGGTGCCCACAATCGTCGTCGAAGTCATGCCCAAAGCTGTACTGCTCGACCCACAGGGCAAGGCCGTCACCGGCGCCCTCCACCGCCTAGGCAAAAAGCACATCTCTGAGGTGCGCATCGGAAAGCGCTTCGAGGTGACCGTCGATGAAGTGACACCCGAGGTTCTTGCAGAAGTGCAGGCTCTCGCTGAAGACATGTTTGCCAACTTGGTTATCGAAGACGTTGTTTTCGTCGGTGAAGCGACCACGGCCCAGTAATGCGCATCGGAGTCATCACCTTCCCGGGCTCGCTCGACGACCGCGACGCTCAGCGCGCCATCCGTCTCGCGGGTGCAACCCCTGTGGCCCTCTGGCACGGAAACCACGACCTCGACGGTGTCGACGCGATTGTTCTTCCCGGCGGGTTTAGCTACGGCGACTACCTTCGCTGCGGCGCTATCGCCGCCCACTCGCCCATCATGAGCGAAGTCATTGACGCTGCGAACTCCGGGATGCCCGTGCTCGGCATTTGCAACGGATTCCAGATCCTCGTTGAATCACACCTTCTGCCCGGCGGTCTCGTCCGCAACGACCACGGTGACTTCATTTGCCGAGACCAGTTGCTACGCGTCGAAAACACGTCAACGGCCTGGACAAGCGGTTTTGAGCAGGGGCAAGAGATCACGATTCCCCTGAAAAACGGTGAGGGCGGTTTCATTGCCGACGCCGAAACCATCAACCAGTTGGAAGGCGACGGGCTCGTCGCGTTCCGTTACCTCGGGGTCAACCCCAATGGTTCGCTCGGCGACATTGCCGGTTTGACCAACGCGAGAGGCAATGTTGTTGGCCTCATGCCTCACCCCGAGCACGCCGTCGAAGCGGGTTTCGGCCCCGACACCGATGTCGCCATGCGATCCGGCATCGATGGGCTCACCTTTTTCACGAGCGTTATTGAGTCAGCACTGATGGCCCGAGCATGAGCAACGACGTAAAGACCTCAACAACAGGGTTCACTCCACGCGGTTTGTACCGAGTGCTGTCTATTGCCGAAGCAATTACGTGGACACTCCTCATCATCGGTTTGCTCGCGAAGTACGTTGTCGCTCCGGGAGAAACTGGCGACCTCATTCTGCGCGTGACAGGCACAATCCACGGTTTTGTGTTTTTGAGCTACGGGGCCACAGCGATTCTGGTGGGAATCAACCAGCGGTGGAAGCCACTGCTCACCGTCGGTGCCGTCGCAACCGCGATTGTGCCGTATGCCACGATTCCCTTCGACCGTTGGCTCGAAAAGCACTCCAAGCTCGACGGCGGATGGCGCCTCGAAAAAAGCGACGACCCTCGCGACGACAACTGGTTTGACGGCCTCGTCCGGTGGATGCTGCGTCGCCCCTACCTTCTCGGAACGCTCATCGTCTTGGCGATCGTTGCTCTCTTCGCGATTTTGTTGATCGCGGGCCCTCCCGGAGGGCGCGAGTAGCTAGCCCTTCTTCGCCGATCCGGTACTTTCCGGATCGATGTCGATAGCTTCATCCGCTTCGTCCTCGGCTGGTCGCTGGATGGGAATCGACGAGGTGAAGTGACTTGCGCGGTTTTCGGCGTCAGGGTCCCCGGTGAACAGACCAACATTTTCTTTACCAACAGCCTTGCGCGCGGTCGGTTGGGCCTCGCCTTGCACAATCTCGACTCGCTGGCGCGGGAGACCCGCGTTTTGTTCTTGAACCCACTCGACGAGCCCCTCTCGAACATCGCAGCGCAAGTCGAACAGGGTCGGTGCGTCAACGGCCGTCATGAGCACTCGAACGCGCACCGTGCCACCTACGGCATCGGTGACTTGAAGCACGGAAGCCCGGCCATCCCACTTTTTGTTTGTCGCAAGAATGCGGTCAAGCTCGTCTCTCATGTCTGAAGGGCTCACTCGCCAATCGAGGTCGAGCTCGACACTCCCGAGAAGCTCAGAGCTATTGCGCGTCCAGTTCTGGAAAGGCTGTGTCGTGAAATAGGTCGACGGCAAAACGAGGCGGCGGTCGTCCCACAAATGCACAACAACGTAGGTGAGGGTGATCTCTTCAATACGACCCCACTCGTTTTCGGCGATGACGACATCTTCAACCCTGATGGCATCGCTAAAGGCAAGTTGAATTCCCGCAAAAACATTGGCAAGAGTGGATTGCGCGGCAAGACCCGCGACGATGCTCACGAGGCCAGCGGAAGCGAGCACGCTTGCACCGACGGCTTCAACCCCAGGGAAGGTCAGCAGAATCGACGCAATAGCGAGAATCCCAATGACGACCGTGGAAAGTCTGCGTACAAGCGCGAGTTGAGTACGCATACGCCTGGCAACTTTGTTGTCCTTGGTGTCGATGCGGTAGCGCGACATCCCGAGCCCGATTCCGAAACCCACGAGAGCACTAACAAACCACGCTCCCACCGCAATTGTTGCGATGAGGAAGGCGTGCATGAGTGTTGGCCTTAACTCCTCATGGGGAAATGTCGCTGCAGTTGCTGCCCACGTGGCGACCGTGACAACGAGAGCTCTGAATGGATGCCGTGCCGTCTTGATGAGCGAATTGGGCCACGCATTGCGCTTGCCCGCGCTACGAGCGACGAGGGTCACAATGACTATGACGATGAGGGCCGCGGCAAGGGCGATAGCTAGCGCTACGGGAAAACCGAGCCAGCTCGTCCAGTCAAAATTGTCGAACATGCGGTGCCTCCAGTGGATTGATTGGTCAATTCCAACTCTTGCTAAAGCGCTCAACGATAGCCTGCCCGCCGTGGGTGCCACCAATCCCCGCAACCCTGACAACGCGCGCTGCGGGAAAAAAGTACCCAATTCCACTACTACCCGTGCGTCTAGACGTCATGGACAATGACAACCATGCGCACAGGAAAAATTACGTTCATCGGGACCCTCACTATTGCCACGGCACTTCTTGTGGGCTGCTCGCCACTGGCAAACTCCGGCGGCTCGGAGAGCTCGGGTGAGGGTGGCGGTAGCGTGGCTTCTGGAGTCGCCACGTGCGAGGACTACGCAGCGAGCACGGACCCGTCAACGACGTTGTTCACCACGACTGCGCTGACCGCTGGCCCTAGCGCGGATCAGATTTATGGCGACGGGAGCGAGTTTTCTGTGACGCTATCGCCAGAAGCAATCGCGGCTGGACTCTTGCCCCAATTCGAGCTCTACCGTCTTACCGACGAAGGTAACCCGGAGCTCGTCTCGAGCCTCGCTTTCGACCCGACAACCGGCGGTGACGGCACCTACTCAACCTCAACCTTCGAGTTCGGAAACGACGAGCTTGTCGGCACTGCCGTAGTTGCGCAGATCTTCGCCATCAGCGACCAGGCTGTCGGTGACGCTGAGATCTTCGGTGACAAACTGCTGCTCGGCAACTACTGCATCACGTACAGCAACGACGGTTCGTAGCATCCGGCACCGTCGGCACTGCCGACGCGACCAACTCGGTAGAATCAGAGCGTGAATTCGGTAGCCGATACAGTCCAGAACGCTGCAGCAACCCCAGACAAAGAGCAGCCCTACGGCGCTCTCGGTCTCAAAGAAGACGAGTATCTCGCGATTCGCGAAATTTTGGGTCGGCGGCCCACGAGCGGCGAACTCGCCATGTACTCGGTTATGTGGAGCGAGCACTGCTCCTACAAGAGCTCCAAAAACTACCTTCGCCAGTTTGGCCAGAAGGTTAGCCCCACAATGAAAAAGAACCTCATGGTGGGAATGGGCGAAAACGCTGGTGTTGTGGATGTCGGCAACGGCTGGGCCGTCACTTTCAAGATCGAAAGCCACAACCACCCCTCCTACATTGAGCCGTTTCAGGGCGCTGCGACAGGTGTCGGCGGCATCGTTCGCGACATCATCTCGATGGGCGCTCGCCCTGTAGCCGTTATGGATGCTCTCCGCTTCGGTGCGATCGACAACGAAGACACCGCCCGGGTTGTGCACGGCGTTGTGTCAGGCATTAGCTTCTACGGAAACTGTCTCGGCCTTCCCAACATTGGTGGCGAGACCTACTTCGATTCGGTGTACCAAGCCAACCCCCTCGTCAACGCTCTCGCAGTAGGCGTGCTGCGGCACGAAGACCTTCACCTCGCCAACGCTCGCGGCGTAGGCAACAAGGTTGTTCTGTTCGGCGCGCGCACCGGTGGCGACGGCATCGGTGGAGCATCAATTCTCGCGAGCGACTCGTTCTCTGAAGGCGGCCCGACCAAGCGCCCAGCCGTGCAGGTTGGCGACCCCTTCGCCGAGAAAGTGCTCATCGAGTGCTGTCTCGAACTGTTTGCCCAGGACCTTGTCGAAGGCATTCAAGACCTCGGTGCTGCTGGAATTTCCTGTGCAACAAGCGAGCTCGCCTCCAACGGTGACGGTGGAATGTTTGTTGAGCTCGACAAAGTGCTCTTGCGCGACCCCAGCCTCACGGCAGAGGAAATCCTCATGTCCGAGAGTCAAGAACGCATGATGGCCATTGTCACTCCCGAGAAGCTCGACGGCTTCCTCGCGGTTGTCAAGAAGTGGGATGTCGAAACAAGTGTGCTCGGCGAAGTCACCGACACCGGCCGCCTCGTCATCAATTGGCACGGCGAAGAGATCGTGAACGTCGCACCACGCACAGTCGCGGTCGACGGACCCGTGTACGACCGACCCGTTGCGTACCCGACGTGGATCGACGCGCTGCAAGCGGATTCGGCATCCACGCTCCCTCGCCCGGCAGATGACGCCACCGACGAGCTTCGCGCTCAGTTACTCACTCTGCTCGCGAGCCCCAACCTCGCCGACAAGAGTTGGATAACCAACCAATACGACCGCTACGTTTTGGGCAACACCGCACTGTCGTTCCCCGACGATGGCGGAATGGTTCGTGTCGACGAAGAGAGTGGACTCGGTTTTGCCGTCGCTACAGACGCCAACGGCCGCTACTGCCAACTTGATCCGTATCAGGGTGCGCAGCTCGCTCTCGCAGAAGCGTTCCGTAACGTTGCCGTGACGGGCGCTACTCCCGTCGCCGTCTCGGATTGCCTCAACTTCGGTAGTCCAGAAAACCCCGAAGTGATGTGGCAGTTCAGCCGCGCGGTTGAAGGTCTCGCCGACGGGTGCCTCGCTCTCGACATTCCTGTCACTGGAGGCAATGTGTCCTTCTACAACCAGACCGGCGATGTCCCGATCCACCCGACCCCTGTGGTCGCAGTTCTGGGCACCATCACCGACGTCGCCAACCGCATTCCGAGCGGATGGCAAGACGAAGGCAACAACATTTACCTCCTTGGCACCACCAAGACCGAACTCGACGGTTCGGCTTGGGCCGGAGTCATCCACGACCACCTCGGTGGCACCCCGCCGACGGTTGATCTCGCGGCAGAAATGCGACTCGCGGCGCTCATCGCGGCGGGCAACGACCAGAACATCATTGCCTCAGCTCACGACCTTGCCGACGGCGGGCTCGCGCAGGCCCTCACCGAGTCAGTTCTCCGATTCGGCGTTGGGGCTCGCGTGTGGCTGACCGAAATCATGGAGCGCGATGGTGTGGATGGCGCCACAGCGCTGTTCAGCGAATCGACGGGCCGCGTGCTCGTGAGTGTCCCCCGCGAGGACGACGTTCGCTTTATGGGACTGTGCGAAGGCCGGGGTTACCCCGTGCTGCGCATCGGCGTCACGGATGCCGAGGCTCCGGCTCTCGACATCCAGGGCCAGTTCAGCATCGGGATCGACGAACTGCGCACCGCTCACCGCGGCACGATGTCGAAGCACTTCGGACCTGTAGTCGGATACTGAGCACTCGGTGACTCGGGGCGCGCACAACCCAGCTGTGAGCGTTACCGAGGTTCACGCTACTCTCGCACCCATAGACAACGATCAGATCGCTTCACAGGGCCTCACAACTGCGGAAGCACGCGAGCGCTTCGACGCGGGGCTCGACAACGCGGTCCCTTTCGATACCAGCCGCAGTTTCTGGCGCATCCTGCAATCCAACCTACTGACACTTTTTAACGCAGTCGTTGGCGGCAGCTTCGCGTTGCTCCTTGTGCTCGGTTATTGGCAAGACGCTCTGTTCGGCTTCTTCATCATCGCCAATGTGCTCATCGGTGTAGTTCAAGAATTTCGCGCGAAGCTCACTCTCGACAAACTCGCTCTCGTCAACACCCCCCTCGCGAGAGTGCTGCGCGGTGGCCACATTGTTGAGCTCGCTCCTGGCGCTGTGGTCATGGATGACGCGATGCTTTTGCGTGCGGGTGACCAGCTCTGCGCCGACGCCGTCGTGATCACCGCCAACAATCTCGAGGTCGACGAATCCCTCCTTACCGGTGAATCGGAGCCCATTCGCGCCGCCGTCGGCAAAGAAGTGCTTTCTGGTTCCTCTGTTGTGGGTGGCGAGGCCGTGGTTCGAGTCATCCGCGTAGGCGCTGACTCATATGCGAGCACGCTCACCGCAGAGGCCCGAAAGTTCAGCATGGTGCATTCGGAAATTCGCGCCGGCCTCGATCGTGTCATTCTGTGGATCAGTTGGGCACTGCTGCCCATTGGAGCGATCGTGGTCAACGGGCAAATGCAAGCCGCAGGTGGCTGGCCTGTAGCGATAGCAAGCGGCGCGTGGCGAGACGCAGCGGTAGCGGCTATAGCGAGCATCATCAGCATGGTGCCTCAAGGGCTCGTGTTCATCACGAGTGTTGCTTTCGCCGTGGGCGCCGTCAAGCTCGCACGACGCAACGTTCTCGTTCAAGAACTCGCTGCTGTGGAAGTGCTCGCTCGAGTCGATGTCGTTTGCCTCGACAAAACAGGCACTCTCACCGAAAGCGAACTCATCTTAGATAGCGCAGAGTCCGTGGGCGCGGCGCCCGAGGAAGTGTGGGGCTCTGTCCTGCGATGGTTTGGGCACGAGCGCAACGCAAACGCAACGGCTGCAGCCCTTGTGCCACGGTTCAACGACTTTTCGCGCGTGCATGACGAGCGCAGCATCCCCTTCTCATCAACTCGCAAATGGGGTGCCGTCGGGTTCGCTCACCACGCTGCCGCAGGAACGTGGGTACTTGGTGCTCCTGACGTGCTTGTTGCCTCGGGAGTCGCAGCGACCGAGGAGATTGTCGAGAAGATTGATGAGCTAGCCGCTAGCGGCTTGCGCACACTCGTTCTCGCGCACAGCGCGCTGTACCTCACGAAGCAGCTCGCAGAAGCCGAAGAGTTGCCAAGCGGACTGAGCGCCGTGGCGATCATCACATTTCGGGAGAAGACGAGACCCGACGCGGCACGCACCCTCGCCTTCTTTGCCGAGCAGGGAGTGCAATTGCGCGTGCTCTCCGGCGACAACCCACGAACCGTCGCGTCTATAGCTCGCGAAGTAGGTCTGGAGGTGACGGGTGCTGCGTTCGACGCGAGAAGACTTCCCGACGACATAGACGAACTGGCTGCAATTCTCGAGAAACACCATATCTTCGGCCGAGTCTCGTCTGCGCAAAAGAAGAACATTGTTATTGCCCTCCAACGCGCTGGCCACGTCGTCGCGATGACGGGCGACGGGGTCAATGATGCTCTCGCGCTCAAACAAGCAGACATCGGCATAGCTATGGGATCTGGTGCGGCAACGACGCGGGCTGTGGCGAGACTTGTATTGCTCGACGGGCAGTTCTCTACGCTTCCGCAGGTCGTGGCTGAAGGTCGTCAAGTTATCGCCAACGTCGAGCGCCTCTCGAAGTTGTTTTTGACTAAAACTGTCTACGCGATCTTGATTGCCATTGTTTTTGGGCTGGCCCTGTGGACTTTCCCGTTTCTCCCGAGACAGCTCTCCGCCGTCGACGGGCTCACGATCGGCCTACCCGCTCTACTGCTCGCGCTCTTGCCCAATCCGAAGCGCTATGAAGCTGGTTTTCTGCGTCGAGCCGCACGCATCTGCATTCCATTCGGTCTCACAATCGGCATGGCGGTTGTGGCTATCTCGATAGTTGCTCGAGTGCACGGCGGATACTCTGTTTTAGATATTCAAGGCGCTTCAGTGATCACCCTCACCCTTGTGGGGCTGTGGGTGCTCGTCGTGCTGGCACGGCCGCTCGATCTGGTGAGGCTCGCTCTGGTAATTGCGATGTACGTCTCATTCATCGTGGTCTTCGCTCTACCGCTTCTCAGCGACTTCTTTTTGCTTTCTCTACCGCCCGGTCAATTGTTTATGGCATCGCTCATTGTCGGGGCGATTGGCTGCGTCGCGATAGAACTCGTGCACCAGATTCACCAACGCCCACGCGCACGGGGCGCAACTAACTAGACGGTGTGGGTCTCGATAGTTCCGGTAGAGGCGATTTGCTCGTGGTGGTGAATGACCTCGGCAACAATGAAGTTCAAAAACTTTTCGGCGAACGCTGGGTCGAGGTGCGACTCTTCAGCGAGGGAGCGTAATCTTTCGATCTGAACGCGCTCACGGTCGGGGTCAGAGGCCGGAAGACCGACGGTCGCCTTAAGCTTGCCTACCTGTTGAGTGAACTTGAATCGCTCGGCGAGAAGGTGCACGAGAGCGGCATCGATATTGTCGATGCTTTGCCGGAGTCCTGTGAGTTCTGCCGAAGCGGTCTCGTCGTGTGCCATAAAAAGAGACTACTGCGATGGCGCGGTTTCCCAACGCGCGATTCGGATGCGACGCTGCGCGAAGAGGATTCCAATAAGGACCAACAGTGCTCCAACAGGCTCGTGCCACGAGAAGCGTTCGCCTAACAGGATGACCCCGAGCGCGACTCCCACAACAGGTGTGATGTAGGTGACCGTCGACGCGTTTGTCGGTCCCCATGCACGTAAAACGTTGATATTCCAAATATAGGCAAGGCCCGTTCCGACGGCGCCGAGCGTCACGAGGCTCACAACAATCTGCCACGTCAATGACACGGGCGTCAGGGCAATGACCGGGGTCAGCACAAGCATGATGGCCCCGGCAATACCAATGTTCAGAAATGCGAAAGTTGCACCTGGAATTGCACGCTGGCTCAAAAAGCGCCTCGTGTACCCAAAGCTGAAGCCGTAACACACTGCCGCAAGTAAACACGCCAACTGGCCAGCGAGGTTTCCCGTGAAGGCCTCATATTGCCACGGACCAATAATGACGATGACACCAATGATGCCGACAGCAACACCCACAATCTGGGCTCGCGACAGCCTTTCTACTCGAAAAACTAGAGTGACAAAAAGTGCCGTCGTGATAGGCGTGACGGCGTTGTAGATGCTCGCGAGCCCCGACGACACAAACTGTTCGGCCCACGCGAAAGCAAGGTGTGGAATCACACAATTGACGATGGCGATAACACCGAAATGCGCCCACACCGCGGGCTCTCTTGGCAACCTCTGCCGCAGAAACAGCACGATGATTCCGAGAGTGAATCCGCCCAAGACGAGGCGAGACCACGCCACTTGGTAGAAGGTGACCCCGTCGAGGGCAACCTTCATGAACAGAAAGCTCGCTCCCCAGACGAGCCCCATTCCGAGGAACTGGAGAAGAGGTGCGAGCGCCGTCGTGGGCGCTGGGGAGGTGGAGGTTGGTGCGGTCACATAGTGACGTTACTCGTCGGCAGCGACATCCACTGCACGATTGTTGGCTTCGGTGCCATCGCCGTCCGAAACCCGCGAACCAGCGGGCATTGAGCGGTACAAGATGGGCCTGCCATTCGACGAATCAATACGCTCGATGAGCCGTTGACGAATTGCCGGCCACTCCTCGATAAGCACTGAGAACACCGCGGCGTTTCGCCAAGAACCGTCAGCACGACGAGCATCTCGCCGCATGATTCCCTCAAACGTTGCACCGATTCCGGCGATAGCCGCGCGCGATCTCGTGTTGAGTTCGTCTGCTTGAATTTTGACACGACCGAAGCCGGCATCAAAAGCCTCGGTGAGCATGAGCAACTTCACTTCGGCATTGACGGCCGTTCCCCATACGCGCGGGTCATAGGCCGTCCAGCCGATGTGAGTGCGCTCTGTTGCTTCCTCGAAGTCGCCAAGGGTGCTTGTTCCGACGAGCACTCCATTGTGGGGTCCTCCCACGAGCCACACTCCGTAGACGTTGTTCGACGTCCAGCCGTAGTATTTCTCAGCGAAGGCAATGAACCCTTCCACGGTGTCTGTGTAGCCCGCGGGCCCACCACCGTAACCGCCGGCAAAAACTACGGGATGCCCAATCGCATCAAATAGCGCGGGAAGATCTGCGTGCTCCAGTGGAGCGAGGCGAACACGCTCGCCAACAATTTCACGAGGCTGGGGGCGAACTGCAGGCATAATGCAATCCTGTCAGCCCGCATCCCCTGCCGCGAATCAGGTGAGGCGCATCGCTTGCGAGCTGATCAGGCGGTTGCCGCCGCCAAGCGCGCCACGTCGGCCACTGAGAGGTCAACGACATCAAGGAGTGACGGAAGCTGCTCTAGAGTTCGCGCACTCGCGATAGGGGCTCCGACGATTGCTTGGGCCCGTAACCACGACAAGGCCACGGCTGGAACAGTTGAGCGGTAGCTCTCGGCTAGCTCGTCAAGGACCGAAAGCAATTCGAGGTTTTTGGGGTTCTCGAGGTACGCGGAGGCTCCGCCCGCCCGAACCGAGTCGACCGAAAGACCTGCGCGATACTTGCCGCTCAAGAAGCCACTCGCAAGCGAGGAATAGGGCAGTTCGACGATGGCGAGGTCGCCAAGAGTTGGGACAAGGTCAGCCTCGATATCTCGCTCCACGAGACTCCACTTGTCTTGAGCAACAGTGAACGGCGTGAGGCCCGCTTCGCGCGAGACTGCAACAGCTGTGCGAAGTCGCGCAGAAGAGAAGTTGGATGCCCCGATCTCTCGAACCTTTCCCGCCCTCACGAGTGCGTCAAAAGCCGTGAGGTATTCGTGCTGCTCAACATCCTCGTCGTCACGGTGTGCGTAGTAGAGGTCGATTCGGTCGGTCTGGAGTCGCCGAAGAGAATCGTCGACGGCAGCAGCAATGTTTGCTGCGCTCAAGCCTGAACGATCAGCGTGCGCAAAAACCTTGGTCGCAATCGAGACGCTGTCTCTCTTGCCGCTCGCCGCGAACCACTCGCCGATGATGGTCTCGGATTCGCCACCGGTATGACCTGGAACCCACGCACTGTAGACGTCCGCGGTGTCGATCGAGCGTCCGCCGGCATCAACAAAAGCGTCAAGAATCTCAAAGCTTGCCGCGCGATCGGCTGTCCAGCCGAATACGTTGCCACCGAGAACTACTGGTCCGAAATCTAAAGAAGTCATACAGGGTGCAACGACACCACGCGTCGCGTATTCCTAGGCGAGCGGCCTAATCAACCAGATCGTGCCGCACGATGATCGCTTCGCGGTCGGGGCCGACCCCAATTGCCGAAATGCGGGAACCGCTCATGGCCTCAATAGCGAGAACGTAGTCTTGAGCGTTTGTGGGGAGATCCTCGAAAGTGCGAGCTCCCGTGATGTCTTCATCCCAGCCTGGGAAATTCTCGTAAATGGGCTTGGCGTGGTGGAAGTCTGTTTGCGAAGCAGGAACTTCGTCGACTCGCACTCCATCGACGTCGTACGCGACACACACGGGAATCTCCTTCAAGCCCGTGAGCACATCAAGTTTTGTCATGACGTAGTCGGTTACACCGTTGATGCGCGCCGAGTAACGCGCAATCGGGGCGTCGTACCATCCACAGCGACGCGGCCGACCCGTTGTCGTTCCAAACTCGAATCCCTTGGCCCGCAAGAACTCGCCAGACTCATCGAAGAGCTCCGTCGGGAACGGGCCTGCGCCCACGCGAGTTGTGTAGGCCTTGACGATACCGATGACTCGATCAATGCGGTTGGGAGCGACACCCGAGCCTGTAGCGGCACCGCCGGAGGTTGAGTTGGATGACGTGACAAACGGGTACGTTCCGTGGTCTACGTCGAGCATCGTGGCCTGGCCACCCTCGAACAGCACGGTCTTGCCGGCATCCAGAGCTTGATTCAGGAGCAAGCCCGTGTCGGCAACCATGGGGCGAAGGCGCTCGGCGTACGACAGCAAATCGTCGACAATCTCTTCAACGAGGATGGCGCGACGGTTGTAAATCTTGACGAGAAGGTGGTTCTTCTGGTGAAGAGCACCCTCGACCTTTTGGCGCAAAATGTTTTCGTCAAACAGGTCTTGAATGCGGATTCCCACGCGATTGATTTTGTCGGCGTAGGCCGGGCCGATTCCGCGGCCAGTCGTGCCAATCTGACGCTTGCCGAGGAAACGTTCCGTGACCTTGTCGAGAGTGCGGTGGTACTGGGTGATGACGTGAGCGTTCGCGCTAACCAGCAGCTTCGAGACGTCGACTCCACGAGCGATGAGCGCGTCGAGTTCTTCGAACATGACCTCGATGTCAATGACAACACCGTTGGAAATGACCGGAATGACTCCCTCGGTGAGGATGCCAGAAGGCAACAAGTGCAACGCGTACTTCTCGTTGCCAACCACAACTGTGTGACCGGCGTTGTTGCCGCCGTTGAACTTCACGACGTAGTCGATGCGGCTGCCGAGAAGGTCGGTCGCCTTGCCTTTGCCCTCGTCGCCCCACTGGGCTCCGATGATGACTATTGCTGGCATGCGTTGATCTCCTCCGGCTGGTTACGGCATGGTGGGTGGGGGATTACACCCGATTCTATCGCGAGCATGTTTCCATTGAGTTCTGTCGCGCCTTGGGCACACCATGCACGCTCGTTGTAACCCTAGATTTCTAGCAATAATTGTCGCTAGGGTGGGCGTTACCGTGCCAAGAAGGGACAGTCGCGTGGCTGCAGCCGAACAAGAGACTGTACCAACGCGTGCCACCGCCATCGAGCGGGATTCAGCTGTAGACCTTGTGAAGGCCGCGTGCCTCATTGTTGTTGTGGGCCTCCACGCGATGATGGCCGGGATCACCGTTGGCGAGGACGGACTCGCCATAACCAATGCCCTTGAAGGGCATCCGATTTTTGCTTGGACAACGTGGGCCGTGCAAGTTATGCCGCTGTTCTTTTTGCTCGGTGGATTTTCGAGCATGACCCAGTGGCGACGGATGAAGGCTCAAGGAGCGAGCGCCGGGGAGTACATTCGCCAACGCGTTCATCGGCTCGCCCATCCAGCGCTCCTCCCGATTGCCCTCATTATCGGCTCTCTTGCGGCTGTCGCTATAGCCGGGGTGCCCAATGAAGTGGTGAGCCAAGTGGGGTTCCGCATCGGCCAGCCGCTGTGGTTCCTCGCCGTGTATTTGGGTTGTGCGGGTTTCATTCCCCTCATGGCTGACCTTCACGAGAGAGCACCCAAACGCACCTTGTTTGGTTTGCTGGGTGCCGCAATAATCATCGACACTCTTGTTGCCGTGCTTGAGGCGCCACTATTGGGTGCGTTCAATTTTCTGTTCGTATGGTTGTTCGTTCAGCAATTGGGTTTTTGGTACGCCGACGGCTGGTTTTTGAGGCGAAACAAGCTACTTCTGTTTGGCATGTTTGTTGCAGCCTTTGGGCTTCTCGTATTTCTCACTCTCGTTGTGGGTTATTCGACGGACATGTACGTCAACCTCAATCCGCCGACTATTTGCATTCTCGTTCTCGGTGTTGGGCAAATTTCGCTCTTCAGTTGGGCGCACCCGTACTTGCAGAGGCTGTCGAGAGTGCCGTCGCTCGCGAGTGCGGCAGGTGGGGTCAACGCGAACTCGATGACGATCTACCTCTGGCACGTGCCCGTTGTGGTCATCGTGGCTCTCACGATGCTGACCGCCAACTTCCCGCTCCCCGAGCCTCTCAGTGAACTCTGGTGGCAAACCAGACCACTGTTTTTCGCAGCGATAGCCGTCGGGCTCATTCCTGTGGTTTTGCTCGTCGCCTCGTACGACCGCACGCGAAAGAAGGCGAACGAGGATGCCACCCCACCGTGGCTTGCCGCCATCAAGGTTTTCCTCGCCGTCGCCGGGGTTGGCGTCATTCTTGTTGTGGGTTTTACGCCCGTACCGGCAGCCGCAATCGGCCTCGCTCTCATCTACTTGGCCGTGAGACTTCAAGTGCTCAAACGCACGGGCCGACGCGAGAAGTCGCTTCGCGTTCCCCTCTAGCGGCTCGGCTGGTTGGGTGCTGACGCTGCGAGCTCTGGCTGCCTGATGTAGTGGCTAGAGCGGCCGAGCGTGTTGCAAAATCCACGAGTGCATAGTCACAGCTGCAGCCGCAGAAGCGTTGAGACTGCGTGTGGAACCGAACTGGCTGATCTCGACGAGCACTTCGGAAGCGGCGAGCGCTTCGGGCGATAGACCCGGTCCCTCTTGCCCAAACAACAGCACACAGCGCTTGGGCATGTCGTACGTCTCGATCAACACTGCACCTGGCATGTTGTCGATTCCGATAATGGGGATACCCTCGCCCTGCGCCCACGCCACAAAAGTGGCTACATCCTCATGGTGCATGACGTGCTGGTATCGGTCGGTGACCATGGCACCGCGTTTGTTCCAGCGGCGGCGTCCGATGATGTGCACGGTGTCTGCGGCAAATGCGTTCGCGCTTCTGACGATTGACCCGATGTTCATGTCGTGTTGCCAGTTTTCGATGGCGACGTGAAATTCGTGGCGGTGTTCATCGAGGTCGGCAACGATTGCCGCCATCGTCCAGTACCGGTATCGGTCGATGACGTTGCGAGTGTCGCCGCGCTCAAGGAGCTCGTGGTCGTACCACTCGTCGGTTGGCCATTCCCCTTGCCACGGTCCAACACCGTTGGTGGAGAGTTCGTGAGTGGGGTTATTGTCTGCGGCGTGCACGGTATCGAGGGTATCCCTGTTAATCTCAGGGAATGCTATCAACGAGCCCCCAACCACTTCCGGAGTGGTTGAGCCAGTGGTCGACTGATAGCCCCAATCTTGTGGTTTCGGGCGATAACCTCGGAGTAATCCGGGCGCTGCCCGATGCTTCGTTCCAACTCATCTACATCGATCCTCCGTTCAATACAGGCCGCGTGCAAGCTCGTACGTCGATCACGACAAAGCGCGCCGAGGGCGGCTCGAGAGTCGGATTTCAGGGCCGCTCATACGAAACCGTCAAGGGTTTGTTGTACTCCTATGACGATGCGTTCGCCGACTATTGGGAGTTTCTCGAGCCGAGGCTCGAAGAAGCGTGGCGGCTGCTCAACGACACGGGCACTCTCTACTTGCACCTCGACTACCGGGAAGTTCACTACGCCAAGGTTGTGCTCGACGCCTTGTTCGGCCGGGAGTCTTTTCTCAACGAAATCATTTGGGCCTACGACTACGGCGCAAAAGCGAATCGCAAATGGCCCGCCAAACACGACACGATTCTTGTGTATGTAAAAAACCCGGCGACCTATTACTTCGACAACGCCGAGGTGGACCGAGAGCCGTACATGGCACCGGGCTTGGTGACGGCGGCTAAGGCCGCGAGAGGAAAGCTCCCCACTGACGTGTGGTGGCACACGATCGTTTCACCAACGGGCAAAGAGAAGACCGGGTACGCCACGCAAAAACCTGAGGGAATTCTGCGGCGCATCGTGCAAGCATCCAGCAGGGAGGGCGATTGGGTCCTCGACTTTTTTGCCGGAAGTGGGACCACAGGAGCTGTCGCGGCAAAACTCGGTCGACGGTTTGTGGTTGTCGACCAGAACCCGGAAGCGATTGGTGTCATTTCTCGACGGCTATCAGCAACCGGCAGCTCGACAGAGTTCGTGACGTTCCCGTAGCGTCGCAACGCTACGATAACTGCATGGCAAATCGTGGCGAAATTGAGTGCTGGCTTACCGACATGGACGGCGTGCTGGTGCACGAGAACGCTCCAGTTCCCGGGGCAGCTGAGCTTCTGCAGCAGTGGCGCGACCAGGGCAAGCCCTTCCTTGTGCTCACCAACAACTCGATTTTCACTCCTCGCGACTTGAGTGCGCGGCTTAAGGCTTCGGGCCTCGAGGTTCCTGAGGAATTCATTTGGACGTCCGCTCTCGCAACGGCAGACTTTCTGAAGCAACAGATTCCCGGCGGTTCTGCCTTTGTTATTGGTGAAGCGGGAATCACGACTGCTCTTCATGAAGCCGGTTTTGTCATGACCGAAACGAACCCCGACTACGTGGTGATCGGTGAAACTCGCAACTACTCCTTTGAAGCCATCACCAAGGCGATCAGGCTCATCGGCAACGGCGCACGATTTATCGCAACCAACCCGGATGCCACGGGCCCGAGCGCCGAAGGCCCCATGCCCGCAACCGGCGCCGTCGCAGCCCTCATCAGCAAGGCGACGGGAATGGAACCCTACGTTGTGGGCAAGCCCAACCCCATGATGTTCCGCTCGGCAATGAACAAGATTGGCGCGCACTCCGAAAACACGGGCATGATCGGCGACCGCATGGACACCGACATCGTCGCGGGCATAGAGGCTGGCCTGCACACGATTCTTGTGCTCACCGGCATTAGCGACGAGAGCGAGATCAACAGGTATCCGTTCCGCCCCGATGAAATTCTCGGTTCTGTTGCAGAGCTCATCGAGCCCGAGTTCGAGACCGAACGCTAAGAGCGTTTAGGGCTCCAGCTCCGGTCGCGTCGGAATTATTGGCGCTGGTGCGTCTGGCATTGCGACCCCCATGGTGAATAGCTCACCACTTGACCTGTTGACGAAACAGAAGAAGTCCCGGTTACCAGATACCCATTCTTCTTCGTTGGCCGCAAAGCTCGCCGAGAACTGAATGTCAGTGAACTGCACAGCCACGGAGTAATTGATGTAGCTGGGGCTCGTGCACAACAAGTTCATTCGAGCTTGCAAGACATCGAAACCCGGATATGGGTCGAGTTGGGAATCAGTGAACATTCCGCGGTGAACCAGTTGTGCGCTAAACGGTGTCGCACAATCGACAACTGTGAACTCTTCTTCCCACGCCGACACAAACGGGTCGACACACTCAGTGCCGAGCAACTCGTCCCAGTCATAGACTCCAGGGCTCACGGGGCCAAGAATCTCGTCAAAAGGTGATGTTGTCGATGTTGGTGACGGCGTGGGTGTCGGCACCGGCTCTGGCGCGAGTACGGGAGCGAGTTGCGTTCCCAACAAAAACAATCCGACCAAAGCGAGCGCTGCAATGAGTCCGCCAGCGATCCAGAGCAACACCTTTTGGCTGCGCGCGAGGGGTGGCCGAGGTGGTTTCGATGGTGGTTCACCACCACCGACAACCGTTACGTCCTGCCTCGTGAACTGAACAGGAACAACGGCAAGCGCCGAATCATATTCTTGAAAGCTCGACTCACCGAACAGTGAATCTATCGCCGACGTTGGAGCGGATTCGTCGGTGGGCGCGTCCATGCCAACAGGTTGAGCAACGAGTGCAGCAGAAGCTCCATCGAGCGACTGGTCGAAGGCCGGAAACTGCCGCTCCAGTTCCTCATTGGTGCTATACACGGGAGGAGTGAACTCCGGTTGCACGTACGGAGCTTGAAAGTCGAATGCTTGAGTTGGCTGCTCTTCCACGAAAGGCGAACCAGTTTCGCCGGACCCCGGAGCACCGTTGGAGGGCGGTTGTGTCCCTTGTGCGGGAGGCGGAGTTGGTGCCGACTGCGGAGTTGGTGCGGGTTGCGCAAGGGTCTCGCTCGGGTCAAGAGCGATAAAAAATCCTTGATCGACGGGCTCCGGCGGAGCTGGGGGTGTCGAAGGCGGCGGGGTGGCCTCATCGTTTGCGCCACCGGGAGTGAGATCCCAGCGAAACGGCTCGCCCGGAGGTTTCTCTTCGGTCACTTGGAGAGCCCCAGATCCTCGAGACCGATCGCAAAGAAGTAGGGGTACCCAGCAGCTTCGATGATTTCGCGCGCACCAGTGTCGCGATCAACAACGACAGCAACTGCAGCGATTTCTGCACCAACCTTGAGCAGCGCCTCGATAGCGGCGAGCGGAGAACCACCGGTTGTCGACGTGTCTTCCAACACGATCACTCGCTTGCCGGCGAGATCGGGGCCTTCAACCTGACGGCCACGGCCGTGATCTTTAGGCTCCTTGCGCACAACAAAAGCGTCATAGGAGTGACCGAGAGCGACACCCTGGTGGAGCACTGCGGCAGCGATGGGGTCGGCGCCCATGGTGAGGCCTCCGACTGCGGCGACATCCGGAATATCTTTGATGAGGTCGACCATCACTTGGCCGATAAGGGGCGCTACCCGGTGATCGAGGCTCACTCGGCGCAAATCGATGTAGTACGTGGCCTTCTTGCCACTCGTGAGGGTGAAGTCACCGTGGAAGACCGCATCGCTAGTGATGTGGTTGATGAGCTGAGCCTTGGTGTCTTTCACCCCTTTACTTTATGGCACGAGGCGCAAAGTGGAGCGGCCTTTGCTACTACCGTTGCTTCTATGCGTGTAGCGACCTGGAACGTGAACTCAATCCGCACTCGAGCAGCGCGAGTCGTTGATTGGCTCGTTCGCGAAGATATCGATGTTCTCGGAATGCAAGAGATCAAGTGCAAGCCCGAGCAGTTTCCCACGGACATTTTTGAGGATGCCGGCTACGACATCGTCGCTCACGGCCTCAACCAGTGGAACGGAGTCGCTTTCGCGAGCCGGCTCCCCATGACCGACGTCGAAACGTCTTTTGCTGGCCAGCCCGGTTTTCTCAAAGGCGCTGAAGGCCCCGACCAACCCCTCGAAGCACGCGCGCTCGGTGTGACCGTCGACGGAGTCCGACTGTGGAGCCTGTACGTGCCGAACGGCCGCGGGCTCGACGACCCACATTTGGTCTACAAACTCGATTGGCTAGCGAAGCTCCGGCTCGCAAGCGCCGAGTGGATGAGGGCCAACCCGCAGGCTCCGATAGCTCTCATGGGCGACTACAACATCATCCCCACCGATGCCGATAACGGTGACCCGAGCATTGTCGTCGGTGTCTCTACTCACGTCTCGCCGGAAGAGCGCGCATCGTTTGCAGCGTTTGCCGAGATGGGCCTCATCGATACCGTGCGACCCATCATTCCTGAGGGCTATACCTACTGGGATTACAAACAATTGCGATTCCCCCGCAACGAAGGCATTCGCATCGATTTCATCCTGGGCAATCAAGAGTTCGCAGATCTTGTGACCGATGCGTCGATCCACCGAGACGAGCGCAAGGGCGACGGCCCGAGCGATCATGTTCCCGTCGTCGTCGACGTGACCCTCGATGGCGACGACGACGATCGGCCGATGTTCTTCTGATTGCGTGAGAAATCGCCCTGACGCGCTATTTGTGTGTTCGAAGGGTGCTTTGGCGCACGTTTTCCGCGTCAGGCGCAACCAAACGCTACGATCCGCCGATTAGCCTCGATACACAGGCTCACTAGAGATCGATCGGAGGTTGAACCATGTCCCGAATGACTACACATAACGCGATTGTTGGAGAACCCGAGGTCGTCGAGGACGTCGCTCACTCCCCAGCGTGGGTCGCTCTCAAAGCCGCCATTGCCGACTTGCAGCCCCTTCAAGATCCAACGGGCGCGGTCGTTGACAGTGTGCCCGTTGCCACAAGCCTCGTCGAGCACATTGTCACGGCCATCCAGGATCTTGCTCCGTTGTTCCCCCACGACGCCGAATACCTCTCCGCACTCGTGAGCGACTTCGAGAAGTGGTCTGACCAGGGCCTCGGCCAGCCCGACTTTCTCGACTCGCTCGTCGCGTTTCAGCCGCAACGTGACCGCGTGGACGGAACTCGCCACCTCGTAGTGTTCCCCATGAACACTCAAAACGGCAGCCCCAATAAATTCGTCGAAGCCGTGCTCATCGAAGTGATGTGGCCAGACTTCATCGCAGAACTCGAAGCTACCGACTACGGAAACAAGCTCTTTGTGCCGATCCGTTTTCTGGACTTCACTGCCGGCTACGACACCAACTCCGCCGTGCTGTTCCCCGAGACCGTCGCGATGCGCGAGATTCCCACCTTCACGTGGGGTGCAATCTTTCAGGACCGCGAGGCTGCTCGCTACCGGCGAGTTGTGCGGGCTGCATCCGAGATCACGAAGCTCGAGCTTCCTGAAGACGCCGCACGACTCCTCGACGATCAAAAACTCGCCGAAGAGACTTTCATCATGTGGGATCTCATTCACGACCGCACCCACATGCGGGGCGACCTTCCGTTTGACCCATTCATGATTAAACAGCGGATGCCCTACTTCTTGTACTCGCTAGAAGAACTGCGCTGCGACCTCACGGCTTTTCGAGAAGCTGTGCGGCTAGAGCGCTCCCTCTCGGCCATGGACCCCTCGGAGCTTTCCGAGAACCAGCGAGAGATTCTCACTCACGCTCCTCTCGTGCAGTATGCGATTATCTTCGACCGCATCTTCCGTTTTGCGATCACCGGCAAGAGGGTCCGCAACTACGACGCCGTTGGCGGGCAATTGTTGTTCGCGTGGCTTCACCAACACCGCGTTCTTCACTGGACCGACACGAGTCTGGCGATCGACTGGAAAGACGTTCCCGACGTTGTTGTTGCTCTCGGTGATCTCATCGACGAGCTGTATTGGAAGTCGATTGATCGGCCCAAAATGGCGCACTGGCTCGCTGCGTACGATCTCGTCTCAGCAACACTGACCCCGCACCCGGCATCGGTGTGGGCGAAGGGGTTGCCGACAGAGATTCTGGCGGGAATGCCCAAGGGCTACACGGATGAGGTTCTCGATGACGAGTTCCCGCTCTCAATGTTCTACGAA
>Ga0070745_1000337_pt1 | contig 29873 bp, 62 predicted proteins | sample VirMetDEL_Mar_4_FD_77438 | JGI IMG/M metagenome (GOLD analysis project Ga0070745, IMG submission 77438) | Aqueous microbial communities from the Delaware River and Bay under freshwater to marine salinity gradient to study organic matter... | ecosystem: Environmental > Aquatic > Marine > Coastal ...
GAGAAAGAGTTGTTGTATTATGCGGGTGAAGTAGAAGAATGGGACTAACCGACGATCCTTGTGACGACGTAAGTCACTGGTTTAGACAAAAACGAAAGGAACCAAAATGACTGAACAAAAACTAAAAACAAATATGACGCAAGACCAACTGGATCAAATTGCGGAACTCATCACCTTTGTCGAAGACGAGGATGGCAAGCTGTATATCGATGATGTCCAAGGTGATGTCTTTGGCGATGTCAGAGGCAATGTCGAGGGCAGTGTCGATGGCAGTGTCTTAGGTGATGTCGTGGGCGATGTCAGAGGCAATGTCAGAGGCAATGTCAGAGGCAATGTCAAAGGCAGTGTCTGGGGCAGTGTCTGGGGCAGTGTCTTAGGCAGTGTCCGGGGCAGCGTCGAGGGCAGTGTCTTAAGCAATGCCAAAGAGTCCGAATAGGACGACCTTGAGGAATGTAAGAAAGAAATCAAGGAGAAACAAAATGACTGAACAAAAACTCGAAACCAACCTGAGCCAATCCCAACTGGATCAACTCGCAAAACTAATCACGTTCATTGAGGATGATGATGGCAATCTGCACATCAGAGATGTCTTAGGTAGTGTCGATGGCAGTGTCTGGGGTGATGTCGGCGGCGATGTCTACGGCGATGTCGTGGGTAATGTCGAGGGCGATGTCTACGGCAATGTCGGGGGTAATATCTGGGGCAAGGTCTGGGGCCTGCTCGGGCAAAACACCTACTTATGGAGATACAAATGAACATTAATCGAGTACCTGAACGCTACGAAAACCCTTACCTTTTCGCGGCAGTACCGCACAACGCTACTAGCGCCTCTGACGTTATCTTCTGCTTCCCTGATGGCACAGCGCTATACGATGACGGTGAACATAACTTGTACCGTGTCTGGGCGAGTCAAATCAACTACACAATCACAGTAGAAGCTGTAATGTGGTTCACAGATAAAGGTTTGTTCCGATTGACCCTATCTGAAGAGGAAGCTAATACGGCTGTCTTTGCTGCGGACTCAGCGTCTAAGTCAATCATAGAAGCCTGTGGTTACTAAAACAACAAAGGAGTAAGGAATGAAAGAACCCGTGTTCCACGAAGAAATAATAGAAACTAAAGGTTGTAAAATCGCTGTGTTTCGATCCTCTGGTGAACCCTTTTTCCAGATTTGTGTTACTGAATACGATAATTATAGTACTACGGTGTTACGTCGTAATCAGCTTTTGCAACTCAAGCTGGCAATCGAAAAAGCCTACGAAGAACTCGACCACGAGGTTTACAAAAACGAACATCAAGGACTAAACGACCTATGAACAAAGCTGAATGGCTCCTGTTCCTTTTAGCTGTAACTGCGACTATGGTTGCTATAACTCTTGTATCGGGAAACTAACAGAAATGACACAGAACAACTCAATTCTGCCACCGTTCTATCTCACCTTTACTCCAGAGCGTCTCAAAGAAGTCCTTTTTGCAGGATTGCAAGCCACCTACGGAATGGGGGTTGAAGGGTCTTACGCAGGAGTTTCGGAGGTACAATTCGCAAAGCGGCCTCAAGGACCAAACAACGAACTTACGGAAGTGTATATCTTCACGTTCCCTGCTAAAGAAGAAGGGAAAGAAGAAACCTTGGAGGAGAAGCTGGCTGGCTATGCTGATGAAGCAGAACTCCTCCCCCTCTTCTTGGAAAAGCTACAAAAGCTAGAGGACATGTGGATAAACGAACTACCTGTCACTGTACCAACTACGTTAGAGGGGTTGCTCAAGCTGGAGTGTGAGCGCATCCCCTATTCAGACGGTTCCTGTGATTGGCACTTCTCTCTGGGCGAGGGTTGGACGTTTGAAGTTCTTGGGGATATAGACCCAGAGGAAATTAACTATCGCTTTCACACTACTTTTCTGGAACGCAACTACTGGTTCTACCTTGATGGCACGAAGGACGACGACTGATGCAGAAGATTGAAGAAAACACCTTCTTTGGAGTTAAGAGGTAGGAAATGAGTGACAAGACAATCCGGTTAGTAATCGATCTGACTTATGATGCTGATCTTATTCACGGTAACGATGAGGAAAGCATCGATTGGTTCAATAGGATGCTGTTTGGTGACGACCTGCAACTAGGCGACTTTGGCGATCTGGGAGATATGATTGGGTCAGTAAAAGTAATCAAGAAGGAGCTAAACAATGATCGAACAACTTAGCGTATGGGTGATTATGTCCGGGGGTCTTGGCTACGTCCGTTCTGATACGTTTGTGGAGAACCCTCGCCACTACAGTATCTTCCGGTCTAGAGAGGCGGCGGAGAAGAAAATACGTGAAAGAATACGGTATAGCAGTCATTACTTGGAGAGAGCATTGGAGATAGGACCACCCTATTCATACCGTGTTGAGGAACTGAAGGAAGAACTTAGCGTGTGGGAAAACGCAGAAGTTATACAAGTAGTGGATTGATACAGAGCTAAACTTAACCACCTACTTACGAGGTTTAAACATGGGAAAGGCGAAAAAGATCAAACCAAGAAACCACCTTGCGAAAGAACTTTGGCAGTCACCTGAGTTCAGACCTAGGGTGGTGACTTCTAAGAAAACAAAGCAGAAGCTTTACAGGAAGAGGAAACACAAAAATGATCAGTAAGGAAGAAGAACTTGATGCTGCCTTGGCTGCTTACAAAGAGATCGAAGCATCTGCTTGGGCTGCTTATAAAGAGACTATAAAGTCTGATTGGCCTGTTTATGAAGAGGCTGTGGCAACTGCCAAGACTGCTTACTACGAGGAAATGGCGAAGATTGAGGAGAAATACAAAGATGAATGAACCTGTAAAAAACATCTACGACTACCTCGCAGAAGAGCACGGTTTTCCTCGGCAAGAAGTTAAGTTGACTATAATTGGGGCACCTTACGGTCTACCTTTAGCAGAAGGAAATCGACGAAAAATTTGGGAATCGTTTTGTGAACTTATAAGCGAACAACCCACTCTCTTGAAAAACAAAGGATGGATTGAATAATGAAGGACTTCTACAAAACAGAACTTGGTAAAGACTGCGTTAATCTCGACATATCTCTTTGTCAATGGCTTGGTGAGCGTATGGTGGAGTGGTCAAAGAACATAAACTCTTATCCGTATGAATACCCAAATGTACATGTATGGCAGGAAGAACTACTTATTCACGGTAGTAACCTTCTTGAATACACTATATCAGACAAACTTGAAGACCACAAAGTAGCACTTGCAAAAGAAGCTTTGTACTTTGTTGCTGAAAACCTCACAAACCTCTGGGACTGAAAAATGAACCCTTATGGAAAAGACTGTGACTTCGATCACTGGGTAAAAACCTCTCATAATCGTCGTTGGTTAATTGATCAGAATGCTACAGAGATACACCGGGAATACGGGTTTGTATTTTATGAGCATCCAATCTATGGGGACCACTCTCCGCTCCTAGCAGTAACATCAGGTGCGGTTGATCTAGGGCTAATTCCTGAAGATGATGATGCAGTGTTTAATACACTCGACTTTGATCTACCTACACACGACCCAATGGAGAAAAACTAAAACTCCATAAAACTGGGGCAGTATTCCCCTCTATAATAGAAAACTTAAACCGAAAAAGGAAAACCAACGATGGATATCTACCTCGTAATCTTCATTATCATCTTTACTATCATTTCCTACAAAATGGCAAAGAATCGTGGTCGGAACGGTTTTGGTTGGGCTGTGTTTGGGCTTATTGTTTCTCCTTTGCTTGTATGGGTAATTCTCCTTGTAATTGGAGATACTGAGGAAAAACGAAAAGAGAAAGCTGACTTTAAAGCTTTCAAAGAAAACTGCCTGTAATAGAAAGGAACACGGCATGACAACTATCTTTAAATCTATCACCGCCTTTGCTCTGATCGCTTCTCTGACAATCTCAATGTGGACTACTATCGGTGAAAAAACTTCTGCCCAAGAAGTACGTACAGTTGAAGAATGCTACTACATCGGTGATGTTTCTGAGTCTACTGCAGAAGCTCGTGATAATGGAACACACCCTATGGCGGTCTTCCAAGCTATCTATGAATCATCAGAGTCGCGCTTTGTAGATCTGTTTATTCAGCTTGCTTCTGTTATTTATCAAAATCCCGAAGCAACTCCTGAACAAGTTTACAACACTGTTCTTGAGAACTGTCTCGGTGAAGTTGCGTGAGCGACTACGTAATGTTTAACATCTTCAACATAGCAGGTCAGATCCTTGCAAAACATGAGGACAAGCTACCTGAACCAGTAGACCTTGACGGCTTTGTCTATAACGGGCAAGAAAACGGTACCTACTACTGGTGTCACCCTGAACAACCTCTACCCGTTATCTGGGCTGATATCTGTTATGACGGTGAACTCTTTGTAGTCGTTGACTACGGGGAAGAATCTGGTATCGCCCCTAACTACTACGGACAACTAACCCTATAAAAGAATGGAGATTAATATGACTAAAGCTATGAAAAACACCCGCAAGACACCTAACTTGACCGGCTGGGGTAACAAGTTGAACGCTCTGACCGACGCTCAAATTAAAGAGGCAATTGCAATCCGCAAAATAAACCTCATGCCTTATAAACAGTTGGGTGCTCTCTACGGGGTATCGGGGTCTACTGTGTGGCGTTCTATCCAAAAAGTAGAAGCTGCTTGTGCAAACAAAATCGGTTACTACGGCGGTTTTACCGATGCTGAACGTATGGCTGCGTGTAAGGTCGCAGTTAAGTTCAACCCACGTATGGCAGCAGACATCTTTGGTTGTTCAGTTGGTTCAATTTACAACTGGGTAAAAGTCTACGACATGACTAGCGCCTACTTCAACCGTGTAAAATAAACCAAAAGCCCTGCTGCCCCTTCGGGGGTGGCGGGGCACCTTTAATCAACTAATTTTTTTTTAAGAAAGCAATTTAAAGTATGATAACCGCATTTTTCGTAATTGTAGTGTGTCTTGGTGTTTCAGGCAAACTAGACGACTAAAATACGGTTATACAGTCCTAAACAAAGTGGAGTGAAAACTCACCTAGTCCACAACAAAAGGAATAACCATTGCATGAATGTTATAGAGCTACTTGCTGAAGACTTAAACTTCAGACAACAATCAATGATAAGTAAAACTGGCTCTGTTGACAAAAGAAACAAAGCTTATCAAGTTGCAGAACTAGATCCGACTTACTTAATAGAAATGACTTACGGTCATGTTCTGCAAGCAATTGAGAGACAATCAACCCTATCGAACCTTGTTAAAGGCATGGGTTCAGCAGTTATGCGTCGGGAAAAACTGACAGAAGACGCTGTTACTGCTTGCCACATCGGTTGGTTTATATTGATCTCTTACTTCGAAACGAACATATTATCTTACAAAGGAGAACACAGGAAGAATTCAAAGGGGAAACGCGACAAACACCCTACTTACTACATTCAAGTCCGCAACATGGATGCTATTCAAGAAATGATGCATCTAGTAGACAAAGGGAACGTTGATTTGTTTCCTCTTATCTCTGCTCCTGAACCTTGGGAGTACAATAAGTTTCTACACAAGCAAACTGGGGTTAGTCTAATCAAACACGCTCACGAGAATGCGATTAAACAGGTAAAGAATAATGACATGTCTTATCTTATCGATACGTTAAACAAGCTGGGACAAACCGGCTGGCGTATTAACTCTTTCGTATTTGATGTGTTCAAGAAAACACGCAACCTAAAAAAAACACCCTTCAAGTATTCAAAAGAAATTGACAAAGAAAAGAAAGCTTCTTTGCTAATTGAACTCAACGCCATTGAAGCTCTGGCAGAAAGAAACTTAGACAACACTTTCTACCACCTTTACAACGTTGATTTCCGAGGTCGTATCTACCCTAATACAGCATTTCTTCATGAGCAGTCTTCAGATAACGCAAAAGGTTTGCTGCTGTTAGACACACCAGTACCCCTAGGGGAAGAGGGGTTATACTGGCTTTCTGTTCATACGGCTAATATGTGGGGTAACGATAAGGTCTCTCTTGATGATCGTGTCCAGTGGGTTCAAGACAACATGGACGACATCTTGCTTTATGTTGATGATCCTGTTGGTAATAACGCTTGGATGGATGCTGATAAACCGTTATGTTTTCTTGCGGCTTGTTACGAGTTCTCTATGCTATCAAACTGGCATGGTGATGGCTTGCCAACAGAAGATTTCCCCTCATGCTTACCTATTTACATTGATGGGTCAAACAACGGAGTACAACACCTAGTAGCAATGTCTAAAGACGAAGAGATTGCTCCCTTGGTTAATCTTGTTCCTCAAGACCTACCCGGTGATGTTTATATGTTTATTGCAGACCACACAATAGCAAAAATAAAGGAGTTGCTTGGAACAGTAAAGAAATCAGACAAAGACAAGTTTGATAAGTTCTTTGAAGAGTGGCAAAGCACCTTAGAAGACTTGCAGAAGTATCAACCTAAGACAGAAAAGAACAGGCTTGCTTGGCAAAAGTTTGGGAAGTTTAAAAACCACAACTATCAGTATATTCAAGACTCAATGCCTATCTATTGGTCTAAGATTACTGACCGTAAGGTCTGGCGTAAAACACTCAAACGAAATGTTATGACACTAGCTTACGGAGGTACTGAGCGAGGTATGGGTCAACAAATCATTGACGATACTCGTGACCTATCGGAATACCACCGGGACATGCATGACTCTTGGGGCTACAAGTTAGGTCGTGTTGTCCATTCCTTGTGCTATGAAAAGCTTCCCGGCCCCGCTAAAATGCTTAGTATGTTTGAGCAGCTTGCTGTACAAGAGAATGAAAAAGACAAGCCTATTACCTATAAGCAAATTGTAACAGGGTTTCCTTTTGTACACTCTTACAGAGACCCTGAAAAGAAGCGTGTTCAGCTTTATTATGGGGATGACATACTTAAGCTTAACATACAAGTATGGAAAGAAGCGACACTTAAAAAGACTAAACAAAAGACAGGCGCTTCCCCAAATATTGTTCATAGTTTAGATGCTGTGCATTTGACTATGGTTGTACATGATGCAGACTACGAAGTGACTGTTGTACATGACTCCTTTGGTTGCCATGCTGGTAACATGGGACACATGTTTAATCACGTCCGTCAAAAGTTTGTAGAGTTGTACGAGATGGATCCTTTGTATCATATCTTGGTGCAGATGGATGCTATCCACCTAATCCCTGAAAAGGGTAATCTAGACTTAAACGCTGTAAAGGAGTCTGACTATGCTTTTGCCTAAGATCGGAAGCACAATCATGGTAGAGTTTGAAGGAGAAAGAGCACCCTGCTATGTCCAAGCTATTGGTCCAGAGGAAGAGTATCTTGAGGTGCTGGTTAATCCCGGCGACTCTGAATTTGAGTTCTACGCAGAACTCTACACTGAAGACCTAAACCGTAGTTGGTTTATCGTATAAAAATAAGGGCAAAAAATACTTGACCCTTATGACCACAGAGGTCTAAAACTACACAATACAAATCTCAATTTATATCCCATAAGGAAGAAATATCATGGCTAATAACACAATCATCCTGAACGACGTTGAACTGTACTTTGCTAAACTGGATCCTCAGTATCCTAATGCTCGTTTCAACAAAGAGAACCCTACTTGGGAAGTTCAAATCCGTACAAAGGATAAAGCAGTAGCCAAGTACTGGAAAGAAAACAACCTCAAAGTAACACCAGATGAAAATGATGAAGGTGTATTCTATCGCGCTAACTTGAAGAAGAAGTCCAAGAAGCGTGATGGCTCTGACATGGCACCTGTAAATGTTGTTGCTGGTGATCTGTCGCCTGTTGACCCTTCTACTATCGGCAATGGTTCTATTGCTAACCTTTCTGTGTTCCAGTATTCTTACAGTGTTAACGGAAGTGATGGTGTTGCTTCTATGCTGATGGGTGTCCAAATCACCACCCTTAATGAGTACAAGCCTGCACCAAAACAAGGTGGATTTACCCCTACTGAATACAAGGTAAACAAAGTCGCAGACAACCAAGAAGTTGATGAAGACATGTTCGAAGACAACTTGGACGATCTTGACTTCTAAACAATAAGAATCGAAACAATCGGTCATCCCTGCGGGGGTGGCCTTTTTTATCAGTTAGGAGACTAAAATGAAAATACAAGAAGTGGGGTTTTTCCATACACCTGAGTCTTGGGAAGAACTCCAAACTTGGCTTGACAACCTTAATGGGTCTGAAAAAGCTATGGCAACAACTGCTGCAATCATGGCTTGGAACTTGGCTGCTAAAATCACAAACGAGGAAAAATCTTAATGTGTACTAATCGCGCATTCCCAAACGACTGTAGGCATACAGAAGAAGAATTCTATGGTACTGTCGAAATCGACGGGAAAAAGTATGACTTGTACTTCTTCCATGACAACTATAAAGGTTACGAGTACTGCCTAAGATACGGTGAAATGGGAGACTACTCAAGTTTTCCTATAGATATCCTGTTTAACTTTGTTAAAAAAGGAGACAGTCGTGAAAGGGATCTCGTGATTATTGGCTGCTTCATCGACCACATAAATAAACTACATCAGGAGAAGTAAATGAAAGACCATGTATATCTTGCCGGTCCAATGGAAGACTGTTCCCGAGAACACATGACAAGTTGGCGAGAATCAGCGGGAATTGATCTTGCTTATGCAGGTATTAATGTCCTCGACCCTACCCGCCGTGTAAGCTTCCACGACCAGCTAAGTGAAAACCTGCAAGATGTTACTAAGACTATGAACGTCTGTAAACGCATCTTTAAACAAGACTTGCACGATATTGCCCAATCCCGTGTAGTACTTGCGGATGTTAGGCGAGACTCTGGTCGAGGTACAGGAACAGCAATGGAACTAATGTTTGCTCACATGAAGAATAAGATCATTATCCTGTGGGCAAATGAAGGTGACCTTGTTCATCCTTTCTTAGAGTCAATGGCTACTGAAAAACACTACACACTTGAAGACGCAGTTGAAGCAGTAAAGGAATATTACTGATGAAAATGACTGGTAATATGACTAAAGTATATAAGGAAAATCCTGGAGTTCGTAAAGGGCGCGACCCCGGTAGTTATATGGTTTATCATATTTTCTGTCCGGGAAAACATCGTGGGATACACCAAGGCTATATTGGCGTTTCTAAGCTAAATATTGAAGGGGTTCGTAAACGTTATGAGTATGAGATTATTGAAGGTTTAGATGATCGTTATGTACGTAAAACTCGACACGTCCATAATCAAATGGCTAAATATGGTTGGGATGTTAAAGAGGTAATGACAGGTCTTACTAAAGAACAAGCTTACTATTGGGAGGGAAGGCTACGAGAAGAAGCTAATCCCGGTGGTCTGGATAAGTATAACTGGAATATTGCAAAAGGAGGTTAAAATGAAAGTTGCTGTCTACTATAATCTTCACAAAAAGACGTTTTCTTTGCAATCTCGAAACAAAGAGGACTACGGTAAAGTAATCAAGCACACTGATCACGTCATCTTGAAGAATTCGAAGTTTGTTGTTCGTGAGGCTGGTCGTCAAAAAGTTCTGAAAGAGCAGTGTAAGAATGTACATGCGTTTGTAGTGGGTGAAACGGTAGACAGCGTAGGGGCAGAGAGTGGCCCCTCTCTGGACGTTTCCTACAACCCATACCTTGGGGGTAGTTTCTACGTCAAGGCTACCAAAGCGCCTGCCTCTGAGGCTCTCTACACAGTACTTAAAATGAGTCTTAAAGGAACGCCCGAAATCAAAGCTTACACGATAAACGGAGAGGTAAACAAACGTGAACTACCGGATTGCTGAGTGGGAACTACTGGAGGATATGTACGAAGAACGTTGTGCTATCCTTGAGTACGAGGCATGTTATTCCCGCTATGAAGCAGAACAACTTGCCGCACAAATGTATGGCTTTGACAACAAAGCTGACCTGAAACGACACATTCAAAAGCTGAAAGCAGAAGAGAACTATGGAAACAATCTATAAGGTTTGGGTGTATTTTTCCCAGCCCGAACTCATCACCACAGATTACAAAGCAGCTCTTTTTTGCTGGAATAACCACCTGACTCACCCTCACACAAAGACCCGTATAGAACCGTTTATGGAGATAGAGAGACCTAACAGAGATACGGTATGGCTCTACACACGAGAAGAAGTTAAAGATTTCTTTAAAGACACTGGCTACTTCAACAAAAAAGAGGAAAATCGAGTGATTAAACGCCTGAAAGCAGAAGAAGAAGAAAAGCACAAGGATAAACTACCCACTGAAGACCGCAACTATCATTACTACGTGGTCTACAATGATGATGAGGTGAGAATGCGCGGTCCCTACACCTTTCAATTTGCTATCGACTCTCTAAATTGGGAGTATGATGAAGGAGATTTTCAAAACGTAGCAACCGATGGCTACATTCTGGCCTACTGTAAGGACGGAGAAATACCTCTAGCCGAACTCAGGTGTGACCTCAGCCTTGACAGTTGGGAGGGCAGGGTTACAAAAAAAAGGAAGAAGAGCGTTGTTTTGACGAACAGGAGAAGAAAGTGGAAATGATCGAACAAGAACATGACGGTATGGAAATTGTGGAGCCGGTAGAAACACCACTTGAGTTTCGTACTGATGCCACTGGCGTTGTTAACGGTATAACCTGGATCGGGGATCAAGAAGTTAAGAAAGTAAAAGCATCAGAAGTAGACTTTCATGGTGACTTTGGCGACATGAACGATGAACAACAAGATGCTATCATTAATCCTGCTCACTACAAAATGATCCCACCAGAAGCCTATGAAAAGTTCCCAGAAGGTCTTGAATACATGGATCTGATGGAATACATTTTGGCCCATCACACAGGGGTCGAAGCACATGCGCTTGGTCAAATCTTCAGGTATGCTTGCCGACTGGGTAAGAAAGATGCAGACTTGCAAGATGCCAAAAAGATTGAGTGGTATGCCAAGTATCTCGTAAACACAATTAAAGGGCGTTCTTAATGCTAAAAGACATAAAGACATCGTTAAGCATGGTCGAAGCTGCGCAGCATTACTTACATGAAACTCATAAGCTTGAGTCTAATGACCTTGATGCTGCATTTGATCATCTTGTAGAGGCCAAAGCCCTTCTGGAGTGGGTAATTAAAGACTATGAAAATCGACACTAGACTACGCCAAATCCGAGCTATGGCAAAACTGTATCAGACTTTACACGACGGATGGACTATCCATACTTGCGTGTATAAGGCTAATGAAGCCTATGAGCTTTATAAAGATGCGGAAGCTCGTGTAATGTTGTCGGATATGTACGGCGACTAAACAATAATCACTAACAAGCTAGGAGACCTTATGAAGTTAGTATTCGACATTGAGGCAAATGGCCTCTTAACGACTGTATCTAAGTTCCACTGTGGTGGCGCTAAGGATGTAGACACCGGAGAAGAGTATTGGTTCAGGCCAAATCAGTTACAAGAGTTCTTGGACCTTCTTGACTCCGCTAAAGTAATCATTGCTCATAATGCTTTTGGTTACGATATTGAAGCACTGCGTATCCTCTCTGGGGGTACGTGGAAACCTAAAGCAACAGTACAGTGTACTAAAGTTATGTCCCAAATGCTTAACTATCGGCGATTTGGCTTTGGTCACTCTCTAAAACAGTGGGGTGAAGCTTTCGGAGATCAGAAAGGCGACTACAACGGGGGTTGGGATGAGTTCAACGAAGAGATGTTTGAATACATGAAGCAAGACGTCCGGCTGGGTACTCGTGTTTACAATCATCTTATGCAAGAAGTAAAGAACTTCGTTGAAATGAGTGGTTCAAAAAATATTCTACGGGCTTTGCGGTCTGAGATGCAAATGGATCATATCATGGTAAAGCAAAACCGTAATGGCTGGTTGTTCAACGTTAAAGAAGCAGAAGAACTTCTTAAAACAGTTGAAAACAAAATGAAGGCTATCGAAGGCTTTATCAATCCGAATCTTTCTGCAAGAGTAAAGGCAGTAGACAGTGAACCGAAGTCACCTAAGTTTACAAAAGCAGGGAAGCCTGTTGCTTGGATGAGTAAGTGGTTTGAGCTTGACGATAAGTGTACAGTTGAGGATTGCCCCGTCTGGGGTCCGTTTAGCCGAGTTGAGTTTATACAAGGTGATGTGGGTAACACTGATACTGTTAAGCGGCACTTGTATAAGCTTGACTGGAAACCTGACGAGTGGAACTGGAAGAAAATCAACGGCCAGTTTGTTAAGGTATCCCCAAAGCTTTCAGATAGCTCTCTGGAAAAACTTGGAAAGACAGGTCAGGCTCTTATGGAGTACTATACTCTACGGTCTAGAGGCTCTATCATCAAAGGTTGGTTCGAACACGTAGATAAAGACTCACGACTGCACGGTGATGTATTTAACATCGGCACACCTACCTACCGACAGACTCATAAGATTATCGCTAACCTACCTAGTGGTAAAGCTGTATTAGGTCCAGAAATCCGTAAACTGTTTATTTCTAGAGACGGATACAAACTAGTTTCGGCTGACTCTGCTGCTTGTCAGCTACGTCTGTTGGCTCACTATCTTAAAGACCCAGAGTTTACTCACACTATCTTGGAAGGGGATATTCACCAAAAGAACGCAGATATTCTAGGTTGTTCTCGTGCCACTGCTAAACCGTTTATCTTTGCTTTCTTGTATGGAGCTGGTGGTAAAAAGCTTGGTCAAATTCTTGGAGTAAACGAGAAAGAAGGTAACAAAAAGAAGAAACAGTTCCTAGATGCTATGCCTCAGTTGAAGGCATTGATCAGCAAGGTACAGACCATTGTTGATAATCAAGGTTATATTCTTGGTTTAGATGATAGACCAATTTATACTGAATCTGCGCATAAGGCTCTCAACTACCTTATCCAAGGTGCTGAAGCCGTGGTTATGAAGTATACTATCATTATGATCGAAGAAGAACTCAAGAAAGCAGGACTAGACGCTTCTATCCTCTTGTTCTACCACGACGAAGTAACCTATGAAGTAAAAGAAGAACAAGCTGAACAAACAAAAGAAATCATCATGCGCTGTTTTGAAGAAGCACCTAAACAACTAGGTGTAAATATCATGACCTGCGGTGATTGTAAAATAGGAGAAGACTACTATGCCGTTCACTAAGCTTATCAACAACCACGTTATCTTTGCAATTGATAACGACAAAGACCTTCACACTGTTGCAAAGTTCACTAGGTTCCTCGATACACAGCGTGCTCTTGGAAAGCTTCGCTATACCCCAAAAATTGGGATTGGTAGTTTTGAAGGAGTACTTGAACAATGTTACATGATGTGTTACAATGATTACTACGAGTTTGTTGCAGAAAGCGGTTACGTAGACGATCAAGGCTGTGTTCTTATTCTCAATCCACGTACCCCCCGTTCTAGTGCTTACCAAGGCACTCTAAAATACTTGGATGGTACTGCTGAGTATCTAGGTACTTGGACTGATGTAACTAGTTGTATCAGTTGGCTGGGGTTAGACAGTTATACAGTCTTAGACAACCGTGTCTACACCTGTGTTCGTTAACGAGCAAATAAGGCTCCGTATTAGACTAGCTGTTGCTGCTTATGCCTATGAGTATAGAAACGATAGCATAATGTCTGATGCGGAGTTTGACAGTCTGTCAGAGCTAGTTGACACCAGTATAAGCACTGGTAACAAGAAGCTTGACAACTTCTTTAAAAAGAACTTTGAACCCGCAACAGGTATGTGGGTTCGAAAACACCCTGATAAAGCGGGGCTTGTGAACATCTATGAAAGATACTTCAACAAAAAAGGGAAATACTACTATGATTACGACACCTGTATGTGAAATAATCGGTGGACGCTTTGACAAATTCTTCGACGAACTTAAATTTAAAGGTATCTATGTTACAAACGACTTGGTAGACCTTATTGAAAACCTCGAAGCTGATGTAATTGAAGCAGCAGAGTCAAAGTACACTTCGGAGTATGAAGCTGCTTATGACGAGGGTTATGAGCAAGGTTATGACAACGCTAATGAAACAGAGTATGAGCAAGGCTACAATGACGGATACGAGGCAGGCTACGAAGAAGGAATTCAAGACGAATTAAACCAATGAAACAGTATTTATTTAAAGTCGGAATAGCCAGCTCAATGTTGTTTAATGTTTTGTTGGGGGGCGAGATTGGTCAAACTTTCTCGGCCCGTCAGCATGAATCTAAACGCCAAGGAAAACTCAACCTAAGCAAAGTTATCGATGTGATCTTTGGAGCAAACCATTGTATGCGTTGCTGGGCTTATTGGAAAGTAAGGAAGTGGTAATGTACACAATAGAGCACTTTGACGAGGATACCGTTATCACAACGTTAGACCAAAGCGGTTCGTTAGGTGATGTAGAGGTCATGATAGACGATGCTTCTGTGGTTATTCGTCAGTTTAGCGAAACTCGGAACAGTTACGACTTAATCATAATGTCGGCTCAACAATTCAAAAACATCCTTGATGCAATGAACAAACCAGAAGGGGTTTACTATGCGTAAAGAAAACTATGAGTTTCTCGTTTCAGACTTCCATGAAACTAGCCATCGGCATAGTAATAATCTTGCAAATGGTCTAATGGAGGAAGCTAAGGAAGTAAAAGCATCAGAAGAAGCAGGAGACACTGAAGCAATGTTAGATGAACTTGCCGATTGCCTGTGGTATATAACTAGTATGGCTTTGGGAGAAGGTTGTTCCTTGGAGAAACTTATGAAACGAAACATAGCCAAGTTAGAGCATCGGGCTTTAAACGGGAAAGGATAATATGGTTTGGGATCAAATGTTTATGGAGATAGCTCATGCTGCTGCTAAACAATCTAAAGCAAACAAGCTGAAGGTTGGGGCTATCGCTGTTAAAAATAGTAATGTAATCGGAATTGGAATCAATGGAACACCAACAGGGTGGTATACAAATGAAGACATCGACGCGGCTACAGGAAGAACTAAGGATTGTGTCCTCCACGCAGAAGAAAATCTCATCTCTAAACTTTCAAGACAGGGTAATAGTAGCGACGGAGCTACTTTGTACTGCACTACTGCGCCTTGTATTAAGTGTAGTCGTCTTCTTGTACAGTCTGGGTTCTCTCGCGTGGTCTACGATAAAGAGTATAAAAACGTAAAAGGTCTAAAACTTTTAGAGCAATTAGAGGTACAAGTAGATCAAATTTAAAGGAAAAAAATACTTGACCCTTATGACCAGAGGCCCCATCGGAGGGTTAACTAAAGGAGTATTACTATGACTATAGCTATCATTGATGGTGATGTATTATTATACATGTCTATATGGAATAGCGAAACACTAGAAGAAGGAAAATCTAAGTTTAAAGATCTTCTTGATGGTGTTTTAAATAGCTTGTTTACTACTAACTATGTTATGGCTATTGGCGGTCCTGATAACTTTCGAGTAGACTTGTTTCCTGACTATAAAGCAAACAGGAAGAAAGCCAAAGACAACAGACCTGATTGGTTTGGTAATCTAAAAACTTGGGCTGCTCAACTTGAAGGTTGTGAGGAAACTAACAACTGTGAAGCTGACGATCTTGTCCGTATATGGTCTTTAGAGTGTGATAATGCAGGTATCAACCGTGTTGTTGTGTCTGTAGATAAAGATTTGGATTGTATTCCAGGAACTCACTATAATCCTCGGACTAAACAAATCTATCAAATCACCGAAAAATACGCTAATCGTTTCTACTGGCAACAAATTTTAACAGGTGATAGTGTTGATAACATACCGGGGCTAAGGAGAGTAGGTCCGAAAAAGGCTGAAAAACTTTTAGCTGACGCTGGCACTCACGAAGAGCTGCGCAACGCTGTATGTAAAGCGTATCACAACGCTCACGGGGATGAAGGTTATTCTTACCTTCTTGCTAACGGGCGTCTTATCCATATTTGGAGAAAATTTAATGATCACTTCCGAATCAAAAGGGAAGTATACGAAGCCGCTATTAAAGAATGAAATGGGGCATTGGACTTCTAAAGTCAAAGTCAATCCTTCTGAAGCATTTGGTTTCTTGTATTGTATTCAAAATAAATCTAGCAATCAGTTTTACTGGGGTAAAAAGCAGTTCTGGCGTGTAGGTAAAAAAGCAAGTGCCAAAGGTCATGGAAAAGAAAGCCTTTGGCGAACTTATATAGGATCATCTACTCACCTTCAAAGCGATATTAAAACCCTAGGCTACGATTCTTTTAACTTTGAAATCGTGGATGTTTATAAAACAAAAGGAGGGCTTTACTACTCAGAAGCTTACTCCCAAATGGTTTCAGAGTGTTTAACTGAACGACTACCTGACGGAAAAACGCCTAGGTTTTATAATCGAGTTATCGGTCAGGTTAGGTTTATACCTAAAGAAGCTATTACAGAAACTACTAAGAAATATATCAAAGCAATTAAAAAGAGGTATTAGCTATGAAAATGACTACAAAGCTTATGTCGGCGATAGTAATTTATTTAGCTGGGCTAAGCGCCCTAGTTATGGGTTTGCTTGGTTTTCTAGAAATTGTTAATTTTAACATGTTGGTTGGTATTACGCTGTTCCTGCTATTTCGAGAACTAGCGGATATTGTTTTTTCGATAAAATCTCAAAAGGAGTAACCTTTGGGCCGCATTGTTACGAAGAATCAACCTTGCGATAGTTGTGGTAGTTCAGACGCTCGTCAGATTTATGAAGACGGTTCATCTTTCTGCTTTAGCTGTCGCAAGTCAACTCAAGCTCCAAAAGAAAGAATTTCTTTGGCAAACAATAACAACACAGACTTTGAACCTGTTTCTTATGGCCCAAGCCTACAAGAAATACAAGAAGACTTCGCTAGTCGAGGGTTTAAAGAAAGAAATATTTTTAAACAAGTATCTCAACACTACGGTGTTAGGGTGTCTTACGACATGGATGGAAACATCGATAGTCATTACTACCCTTACTACAAAGAAGATAATCTGGTAGGGTATAAGATTAGAAAGCTACCTAAAGACTTTACCTCTGTTGGCAAAGTCCGAGGTGGTTTGTTCGGTCAAAACCTCTTCAACGGCGGTAAGCGGCTGGTTATTACAGAAGGTGAACTAGATGCTATGGCGGTACAATCCGCATGGTTCAAACGCTATAAAACCTTCTATCCTGTCGTATCTCTTCGTTCTGCTTCTTCAGTTAAAGACTTAGTTGAAGAGCGAGACTGGGTTCGAAACTTTGATGAGGTTATCCTTTGGTTTGATAATGACGATGCTGGCCGTAAAGCTACAAAAGAAGCAGCTCGTATTATTGGCTATGACAAAGTTAAGGTGGCCAAGTCGGCAGAGAAAGACGCATCCGACCTTTGGATTAAAGAGCCTGACAAGCTTCTTAGTACCATTTATGACTCGGTCGAGTACACTCCTGCCGGTATTCTTACTAAAGAAGACTTGTGGTCTCAACTTGAGTCTTACAACGAGCTAGAGTCTATCCCTTACCCTGACTTCATGGGAGGGCTAAATGACAAGCTTAAGGGTATGCGATTCGGTGAAATTACGCTTTGGACCTCTGGCACAGGCTCAGGTAAATCTACACTACTACGTGAGATTGCTGTTCACTTGCTAGAGGCTACTGAAGACAAAATCGGTATCGTATCTCTTGAAGAATCTCCTGCCGAGACTGCTCGTAAAATGAGTGGTATGGCTTTAAACAGAAATCCAGCAGCAGAGGAAATACCACTTAATGAGCTTAAGGAAGGTTATGAAAAAGTATTTGGAGACGATCGCGTTCTCGTATTGGACCACCAAGGCTCAATCTCTGATGGTTCTATTATGGACTTCCTTGAGTACATGTGTCTCAGCGGTGCTAAGTATCTTTTTGTGGACCACATCACAATTCTAGCCTCGGAAGGAACAGAAGGGCTTACAGGAAACGAAGCAATTGATAAAATTATGAACGACCTGCTTCGGTTAGTTAAGAAGCATAACGTATGGATTGGCCTTATCAGCCATCTTCGCAAGACTGATAACAAAGGTAAATCCTTCGAAGAAGGTAAACTTCCTTCTATGGACGATATTCGTGGTTCTGGTTCTATTAAACAGATTAGCATGGACATCATTGCCTTTGCTCGTAACGTAGGTAGCGCCGATGAACTTGAAAGAAACACGATTAAAACAAAAGTCCTCAAATGCCGTTATACTGGTCTTACAGGTCCATCCGGAGCATTGCTATATAACTTTTCTACTGGAAGACTCACACAAGGAGCAGACTTCGAAGAAGTAGCAGAACACCAAGGCTCAGGTCAATTTCAAAGGGTATAAAATGGACGAAAAAGACTACCTTCTACTTAGTATAGCTCTAAACTTAGCGTTAGATGGAAGACCTAATCTAAATAATGTATCTCCTGCTATCGCAGCATTTGTGCGAGAGTCTATAACTGAATATATGGACGCGTTAGACGAACCAGAAGAAGAAGAAGGAGCAAAACAAATTTACGAGTATGCTAACAGCGTGCTTTCTAAATCAATCACAAACTTAAAACTAAACTAGGAGAATAAGATGTATTCTATTAACGACATCCCTGCAAAGTTCCAGAAGGCTTGGCATTACGCAAATTTTTTCATGCATGGGGCAATCAAAACGCCAGAACACTGTGTCAAATTTCTTGAAGACTTGAATAAGTTTAATCAAGAAGAAAAAGACTTTATGCTTTGGGCTTGGGTATTGATTAAGACCGGCCAAAACATCGGTTCGCCTTTGGAAGATAAAGAAGAACTTGAAACACCCGAAACGCCTGTAGAGGCGGATAATTAAGTGGAAGCGACAGGTAAAATACTTAGAATTTTAGTGGTTTGTACGGGCTTTGTAGCATTAGCCGTTCAGACATTGACCGTATGGTATGGCTTAAAGAAGACAAAGATGAGCGAGGACTGGAAACCAAATGACAAACAACATTCTACCAACTGACTATCAATCTTTCATTGCGCTTAGTCGTTATGCCAAGTGGCTTGAAGACAAGGGGCGACGTGAGACCTTCGCTGAGACTGTTGATCGGTATATCGACAATGTAGTAAATAACAAGCTAAAGCCTCTGAATGGCAGAGACAGTGATATGCAAGGAGTATCATACGAACTCAAAACTGCCATCCTTGACCTTGAGGTTATGCCCTCTATGCGGTCCTTGATGACAGCGGGCAAGGCAGCAGACCGTGACAACACCTGTATGTACAACTGTTCGTACTTGCCAGTAGATGACCCCAAGTCCTTTGATGAGGCTATGTTCATCTTGTTGTGTGGTACTGGTGTAGGGTTCTCTGTTGAGCGTCAGTTCATCAGCAAGTTGCCTGAAATTCCTGACCTGCTGTTTATGAGCGACACGACTATTGTTGTTAAGGACAGCAAGGAAGGTTGGACTAAGGCTTACCGGCAACTGCTGTCTCTTCTGTGGGCTGGTGAAATCCCTAAGTGGGACGTGTCCAAGATTCGCCCTGCTGGCGCTAAACTCAAAACCTTCGGGGGTCGTGCGTCTGGCCCTGCTCCTCTGGTTGATCTGTTCCAGTTTACTGTAGAGAAGTTCAAAGGTGCTACTGGTCGTAAGTTGTCCTCAATTGAGTGCCACGACATCATGTGTAAGATTGGTGAAGTTGTAGTTGTAGGTGGTGTACGCCGCTCTGCTATGATTAGCCTTAGTAACTTGTCTGATGATCGTATGCGTCATGCTAAGTCAGGACAGTGGTGGGAAAACCAAGGACAACGTGCCTTGGCTAACAACTCTGTAAGCTACACGGAGAAGCCTGACATGGAGACCTTCATGCGTGAGTGGCTTGCCCTTGTAGAGAGTAAGTCAGGTGAACGTGGTGTGTTCAACCGTCAGGCCAGCAAGAAGCAGGCAGAGAAGAATGGACGTCGTGACCCTAACTTTGAGTTTGGAACAAACCCTTGCTCAGAGATTATCCTGCGGCCATATCAGTTCTGCAACTTGACCGAGGTTGTTGTACGAGCAACAGATACCATTGAGGACTTGGAGCGTAAGGTTCGCCTTGCTACCATCCTTGGTACTATCCAAAGTACATACACACACTTCCCGTATCTGCGTAAGGTATGGCAACGTAATACTGAGGAAGAACGCTTGTTGGGTGTCAGCCTGACAGGTATTATGGACAACCCGCTGATGACTTCAGCAAACGAAGGATTGGAGAAGACCCTTGAGCATCTTCGAGGTATTGCTGTCGCTACTAATGCTGAGTGGTCTGATCGTCTTGATATCCCTGTTTCTGCGGCTATCACTTGCGTTAAGCCTTCTGGTACTGTTAGCCAGCTTGTGGACAGTGCCAGCGGTATTCATACCCGTCATTCTCCCTATTATATTCGGACAGTAAGAGGAGACAATAAAGACCCTTTGACACAGTTCATGAAGGACCAAGGTATCCCTAATGAGCCTTGTGTTATGAAGCCAGATACTACCACAGTGTTCAGCTTCCCTGTGAAGTCACCTGATAATGCAGTGGTTCGTAATGATGTGTCTGCTATGGAGCAACTGAAGACTTGGTTGATCTATCAGCGTCACTGGTGTGAGCACAAGCCTTCTATCACTGTGTCCGTAAAAGATGACGAGTGGATGGAAGTAGGTGCTTTCGTCTATGAGCACTTTGATGAGATGTCTGGTGTATCGTTTCTGCCGTATGACGGTGGTACATACCAGCAGGCACCTTATCAGGAGACAGGGGAGACAGAAGGGGTGTATGATGATTACACAGAAAAACTTGTAACCCCCGCCTACAAGGACTTGCTTGAGGTTATGCCTAAGTCTATTGACTGGTCTAAACTTTCGGAGTATGAACAGGAAGACAACACCTCTGGTATGCAGACTATGGCCTGCTCTGGGGATAGTTGTGAAATTGTAGACTTGACATAAGGAGAAAATAATGAAAGACCTTTGGCAAAAATATTGGATGTTCTATATACTGGTTATCGCCTTGATGCTTGCAGCAATCTTTGCTGATACTGCATATGCCAGAGTGGTATACGAGAAGGAGTCTAATCAGCTACAGATCAACGGCCCTACAACATGGGACCAATGGAGGGAGATTAATGAAGCTCTTAAGACAGAGGATGTGCTCTCCATCTCCATCTGGGGACCGGGAGGCTACGTACAACCTGCCTTGGCTATTGCTCGGCTAGTACGGGAGGCTAACCTACCTATGATTATCCCAGAGCAACGCCTCTGTATCTCAGCCTGCGCCTTTATCGCAGCGTCCAACCATAACAAGGTTATCGTAGAAGGTGAGGCATGGTTTCATGGACCGCACACAGGTTCCTTCCCTGTCGTTGCCTCTCCTGAGACCTACGGTCGAGCTATGTCAGAGCTTAACATTCGCATGGCTTTCCTGTTCCAAGACTGGGGTTACGGTAAGGAGTTCTATCGTTGGATGGTCTTCCGTACTTCAGCCTGTCGTTTCTTCGCAGTCAAGAACACAAAAGACTTCAGGAACCTGCGTGAGAAACACCACTTCTCAGGTATCTTCGTAGACCAATGTCCAACACAGGAGCAAATCATAGGTGCTTATTAAATACAGTTCCACACCCTAAAGTAAAAGAGTGTTGGGTTAAACTTGAGGACAATACTTCTGGTATCCAGACTATGACCTGCTCTGGGGATAGTTGTGAGATTGTTGACTTGACATAGCCTACGAATCACCGTAGAAGGAACCCACCTGAGCAAGTGATGAAACTGCTCGTTAACCCAAACTAAACTAGGAAAACTGTAGAATGAAAGCAACATACATCGACCATATGGGAACTGACCTGTCTGTAGTCAATGCAGCCAAGGTTAGCTTCGATAAACGTAGTGAGTGGCTACCCCGTATACACACAGGGGAGGAAAAGGTACTATCCAAGAAAGACCAAATCCTAATCCAGTTCCTTGCTCGTGGTTGTACGTCTGGTGATTGGGCTAATGTGCGTCATAAGGTTGGCAACGCCGGGTTGGGTTATGTCACTGGCCTTGATACTGAGGAAGACTTAGAGGGACTACTAACCCACATCCGTAAGATACCTAGCCATTGGTCGCCCTTCGCTCATACAGCTATCACGTTGCACCTCAAGATGCCTATCTTTGTAGCTCGTCAGATTATGTTACAAACAAAGGACATTGATTTTAGCGAGATGGAGTTTGATAGTGAGCCTGAGTTCTATGTGCCTGAGTTATGGCGTAAGAAGTCTGATGAGGCTGTAACCAACCTCGGAGACTTTACAAACAGGAAATCCCCAGAGTATTTGTACGGCATTGAAATGAAAAGGTCTATCACCTTGTACAATCGTATGATTGACGGAGGAGTAGCACCAGAACAAGCACGTATGGTACTACCACAGTCCATGTACACTGAGGTGATCGCTACGGGCAACTTGTATGCTTGGGCTAATATGTATATCCAACGTAGTGACAGTCATGCACAGAAGGAGACACAAGACTTGGCTAAACAGATCGTTGAGATTATCCAACCGTTATACCCTGTATCATGGGAGGCACTTACAGCATGAAAACTGTCGTTTTTACCGGACCAGAAATAGACTTTCCGTATGGTAACAAGACCGCACTGATGGACGACGAAGGTAGAGTCCAACTCTGCGGACCGAAGGATATGTGGCGTGGAGGCCCTAGGCACCACCCCCTCTGCTACGATTGGCATGACATACCTAGGTGGAAAGTCTTTTGGAAGGAGTTGACTAATGAGTAGACGTGACGTAGACTCGAAAGACACTATGTACACCATAACCTTTCCAGAGGACGCAAAGGACTCTCTTCAGCGTCTTGCTAGGGTTCTGGAAGGCCTTCTGCCTGAAGAACACATTGAGGTAAAGCAGGAGACAGGCTACTGTCACATCGGAATAACTATCTATGAGGAGTTATGTTAATGACTACATTCACCACAGAACAGCGTGTGAAACTGGAAGACTATCTTGCCAACCACACCTTGCCATTAGGTCTTGGAACGGAAGAAAGCGCCTGCTCCATTGCTGCGATCAACCTAGCAATCAGCGGCGAACTAACCGACGAAATCCCAGATTGCATGAGCAAAGTTCTCGGTAAGGCAACAATCACCTTGCAGGATGCCATGCCCGGCGAGATGCGCAACAGCGCCCGCTATAAACGCCTTTTACCAGAAATGGCAGGGACAGGCCGAGCCAAAGAGAAAGAGCGTCTGGCGGTCCTAATGGACTGGATGTGGTCTACTGTGCTTCCGCAAATACAGCCGCTGGCTGATGAAAGAGGATTCGGCGTAGAGTGGAGTAATATGTGTCGCCTAAAGACAAGCGAGGCGACCCGTTGCGCTGTTCGTGCTGCTAGTGCTCCTGCTGCTGCTTATGCTGCTACTGCTGCTGCTGATGCTGCTAATGCTGATGCTAATGCTAATGCTGCTGATGCTGCTTATGCTGCTAATGCTAATGCTGATGCTGCTAATGCTGCTTATGCTGCTGCTTATGCTGCTTATGCTACTGCTTATGCTGCTGCTGATGCTGCTGCTGATGCTGACACGTTTTGGAACGCCGTGGACCCTATCGGTGTACTTGAAAGAATGACCTATCTGGAAGGAGATAAGGAATGAATGACGCACCTGAACGGATTTGGATGGACCCCGATATTCGGTTTTCTGAATGCGAAAAACAATACAGCTGCGACATAGGATACGTCCGCGAAGACCTTTACAAAGAACTGGAAGCCAAGCTGGCTAACGCGGTGGCGTGTATTGAAGATTGGCAATCATCGGGCTGTCCATATTGTCACGGAGACTGCTCAGAGGCTAACCCACCCGTTTCATCCTGCACCATGCAAATGACCCGCACCACCCTCGCAGAACTGAAGGGGGACAAAGAATGAGTGCAGCTGACCACATAGAAGAACTGGAAGCCAAACTGACGAAGGCTCTGACTGCGCTGAAAGAAATAGCGCGATCTAAAACTGGACCTGACGTTGATTGGACAAAACCAGAAATCTACAAGTGGAGGGCAGGTTGGTATCTACGGTATGAGGAAATCGCTCGTACCACCCTCGCAGAACTGAAGGGAGATAAGAAATGAAAGAAGAAAGTATCGAAGTAGGACTGGAATTTCTGGAAGAGCAATTCGAAGAGTTCCTTAAAGACTATGAGCTTGACCCTGAAGGCTCTATTAACGACATGCTGTTCGAGGTGTTTTGCGCAGGGGTTGAAACTGCTCTCACAATAGCTGAAGAGGAAGAAGAATAATGTATCTCGTTATTGGTCGGCAGAACTGTCCTTATTGTGATAAGGCAAAAGAACTGTTGGACTCAAAAGAACTAGAGTATGTTTATGTAGACATCACCTCTGGGGATTGTATCTTAGACTCTGTATGGAAACACTTTTTGGTAGATGACATGAAAGTTAAAACCGTACCTCAAGTTCTTAAACTTATCCCCGGTGGTTATACAGGACTGAAGGAAGAGCTGGATGACTGAACAGAACGAAACTAAACGTAAACCGGGGCGTCCAAAGGGTTCTACTGACAGTAAACCAAAGAAGATCCGGTTGAAACCTCGCCCAGACACAGCTAAAGAACAGTTCAAGCGAGACTACAAAGATCTTTCTATCGTAGCTATCTATGGGGTAGATGACTTTACAGAAGAACTTATCCGTTACCTCTGGAAAGACATGACTAAAGAGTTTGTTGTAACAGACCCAGTTGAACAGAAGTCTGCTAACCTTACTCGGAGTATTGGCTCTCTTCCTTACTCTCTACACCGGTATGAACAAGTACACCACGTAGGGTTTATTGAAGAAGGCTATTACCCTGTTGTAGTAGTAGCAGAAGAGTATTGGGAGGATGTAATCAAACTCCCTAACCCTGAAGAAGTAGAGCTTGTTTGTCTCTCACATTGGAAGAAGTAAATGTCTGAAGTATTTTACATGAAAAGGGGCGGTGAGCTTATCGTCAAGTGTTTGTATACTGACTACATTAACGATGTAATGATCGTTGAATACAACACACAAGAATACACCTTAAACTGGAACACCTATTATAGCTACTACGAAGGTACTGTAGCTGGACAAATAGGGTTCTTGGTTTAATACCTTAGATACGCCTCTGCTGCTCTCTGGGAGACCCTTAACGGGGTTTCTCGGGGGGTGGTGGGGGTGTATCTTTATTTTTTTTTTGCAAAAAGCGGGGCTAATTACCCCAAAACTAGGTACCAAAACTACCTTGTTTTTATAGAATAAAAAAATACTTGACCCTTATGATAGAACGGGGCTACTCCCGATAGGAATCTTTGGGGAGGGTACCTGTGGGGGGTGGGTAATAAAGAATAAATTTAAGATGTATAATTTAAAACTTATTTCTTTTGTTTTTGTATTATTATGTTTGTTCTTTTTGTTTTTTTTTTTTATACTACATAAAAACTAACTATATCTTTAGATATATCTTTAATTATACATTACAGGCTAAATCCTATAGAACCTGACTTTAAGCTTAGGATGTACTAAACTTTGGGACTATGAAAATGTTTATTCACTACATTGACATTATCCCCTTTGCTCTTGCCACAGTCGTTCTTCTTTTTGGTTCTTCAAAGGTTTCTAAAGATAGACCTGTCACTGCTCTTATAATACTGAACACAGGAATATACATGGTAGCTCAGTCTACATGGTTTTCCTCATGGCTAGTTGGCAACACTTGGGGGCGTGATTTTAGTAACTACGTCTGGTTTATTTTTAACACTTTAACTTTGGTAATTTTCGCATGGACTTTAATAAAATCGGAATCTCAATAGACTCTAAGGTCCAGTCTTTAACCTGTTTCTATTCGGCTGCTGGTGGGGAAAAACTAGAAAAATCTCAAGTAAGGTTTTATGGTCGTGGACTTGAACAAGCTTCTGGGATTGGTTTCTGGTTTATTTCTTTTACTATGCTGGTAGGTGGGGGTTATGGCTTTTCTTCTGAGACTCTAGCGATCAATAACTTCTTGTGGGCTTGGATGGCCTTCACACTTGGCGCATGTCAAATTTACTATAACGGCTTTCTTCAAAGACGTGTCTTTAACTTAATGGCTACAGCAGCTTGGGTGACTATCTCTATTTCTGCTTTTCAAGAACTTGGCGGATGGAACCTGATTACTGCTATATCGCTGCCTTACTGCTTGTGTAGCTTTTATGTGTATGGCTTTCTTTTAGGAGAAAAAGAATGATGGCTGAAGCTAACATTCTCATGGAGTACCTGCCACCCTCTCTAGGGATATTCTTAGTTGTTGTGGCGGCAGGACTTATGGGGCTATTCCGTAGTATGGCTCTTAACAAACGAGCTTATGATGATACTGTAAGCTCACTTCAACGACAGATTGATGTACTAGCAGCTGAAAATAAACTTTTACGACAAAGAATGGAACAAATGGAACAGACTGACAGCGAGGACTAATTCTCTTCGCTGTTAGGTTTAGACATTATTTACAAGGGTTTAATTATTTTGCTTTTCTGAATAATGTTTTAGATTATTTGAAAAAACAACTGAATAAATAGGAATTAGAAATGACTAAAGAAAAAGATTGGAATGGCGACATCCTTGCCGGTGAAGAAGGTAAGAACGGTGGTGTAAGGAAAAAGGCAGGTCGTCCTAAAGGTTCAAAGAACATTTACTCTTATGAATCTGTAAAGAAGCTTGAACAACTTGGGTTTGATCCTATCGCTGTTATGGTCCAACAATATGAAGACCTTGAAGAACTGATTAAGAACTCTTATAACACTAAAACAGGACAGCCTACCCACATTACTGCTGCTCTTAAAGGGACACAACAAAAGATTACTAATGATCTTATGCAATACTCCTACAAGAAAGTCCCAGAAAGACTTGAACAAGAAGTTACTACTTCTAAACCTATGGCTGTTAAGCTCACACTGAAGGGGGAAAAGAAAGATGGGAAGAGCAAACCCGAAGAAGTGGGAGAAAGCTAAGAAAGATGCTGTAGCTCGTATGGGCGGTAAACACTCTGCTAGAGCTATGCAACTTGCTGCTAAACTCTATAGAGAGCGTGGTGGTACTTATACTGGTGGTAAAGACGCTGGACAGAAGTCTATGACTAAATGGACTAAACAGAAGTGGAGAACCAAGTCTGGTAAACCTTCTGTACGTGGTCCTAATGCTACCGGTGAACGCTACCTCCCAACTAAAGCTATTAACCGTATGTCTGATAGTCGCTATAAAGCTTCTTCAGCAAAGAAACGCAAGGATACAAAAGCAGGAAAGCAGTATTCTTCACAACCTAAGAAAAGGAAATAATCATGCCTTATGGTCCCGGTACCTATGGAAGTAAAGTTGGACGTCCTTCTAAAAAGAAGAAAGCCAACATGACCGCTAAACCACCTGTTAAAAAGAACAAAGTTACTAAATCTTCTCGGCCCCGTAGTAAGAAGTCTATGTAATGACTAAGAAGGATCCACGACTAGCTCGTGCTGGTGTGTCTGGGTTCAATAAACCTAAACGCACTCCGAATCATCCAACTAAGTCTCATGTTGTTGTGGCTAAGGTTGGTGATAAAGTTAAAACTATTCGCTTTGGATCTCAAGGCGTAAAAGGAAGCCCTAAGAAAGCTAATGAAAGTGATGCTTATCGTTCTCGCCGCTTGGCTTGGAAAGCTCGTCATGCTACTAATATTGCTAAGGGTAAAATGAGTGCTGCTTATTGGGCTAACAAAGTAAAATGGTAATTCTTTTATCTCCTGTTGTTTTCTACTTACTTCATGTCTTTGTGGTGGTTATAGTAGGAGATTTCTTGGGGAACAATAATAACACTTTACAAGAGTATTTGTTTGTATCACAAATTAGTATTATAGGATATATATTATGGAAGTTACGTTACATGAGGGACAGTCTGAAATCATTACTGACTTATTCTTAGAAGATCAAATACGTTATTCTGTGGTGTGTGCTAGTCGAGGGTTTGGTAAAAGCTATCTAGCGGCTGTTTCTGCTATGTTAGCTGTACAAGAGCTTATGGACTTACCTGAAGAAGTTCCCAATAAGAACGTCGCTATCATCGCTCCTACTTACCAACAGGCAGTAGACATCTACTATCCTCTGTTGGCCTATCAGCTAGGTATGGAAGAACATGCTATAAAAGCGTCTCGTGTTAGTGGCACCTTCTGGTTCCCTAATAACGTACAACTAAAAATCTGGTCTTATGAAGCAGCAGAACGTATGCGTGGTACAGGTCAGTATTTTGTTGTATGTGACGAAGTGTGTTCTTGGAAGGGCGCAGGGAGTAGTCTCAAGGAAGTTTGGGAGTCTGTTATCCAGCCTTGTATCTCTACTCGTTGGTCTAAACAGAATGCAGACAATTTCGGGGCTAAACCCGGCAGGGCGCTCATAATTAGTACACCAATGGGCTACAACTACTTTCACGATATGTTTAACAGACAAGACACAGATGCTCTTTGGAAGAGTTATCACTACACCTATGTAGACTCTCCTTACCTTGATGATAAGGAGATTGAAAGAATTAAACTTACACTAGACCCTTTGAAGTTTGCTAGGGAATATACAGCAAGCTTCGAGGACTCTGGTAATACTGTGTTCTATACATTCAACCGTAAAGAGCACATCGATAAGTCCTTACCGGGCTTTGAATCAGGAGAAGATGTGCATGTTGCTATCGACTTCAATGTCGGTGAGGAAACTCCCTTAGCCGACTCTAAACTCCGTGAATTCAGAGAAACCCTAAGTGCTTTAAGCAAGCATATGGCAACCCTGAGCCAAGCCTACTTTGTTAGGAAGGTGCAACGACTATCCCTTGTGGAGTACACTCAAGTGAGTGGAAGCGCGGAGACACTATCAATAGTGTAAGATATAGTCTGGTCTCATATGAAAGTATGAGCAGAAAGAAGTTATGTTTCCCTTTTTCAAGGAGACCTAACATGAAAAAATGTTGTGTATGTAAGGAAATGAAACCCCTTACAGAGTTTGGCAAACATGCTGGACGAAAAGATAAAAAGAAAACCTACACTACCTAGTTGCTACAGGTAGTTTCAAAATAATCACAACATAACTTCTTTCGGGTAGAGCCTAACAAACTCTACTGAACATAAACGATAATGGCTTCTGTTATCTTTGCTCTACGGGGCAATCAGATACACATCTTAGATGAGATGCAAGGGCATCCTGATACTGAGACTCTTGCTAGGACTCTAGCAGATAAGTATCGTGGACACCGCATTATCTCTTATCCTGACCCTAGTGGTAAGGCTAGGAAGTCTTCTGCTGCTGTTGGGCGTACAGACTTTAGCATACTACAAGCTGAAAGAATACAGACCAGAGCACACAGTAAAGCACCTCCTATTGTTGATAGTGTTGCAGCTATTAACAAGAAGTTCAAGAACGCTAATGGGGACATCGACATGTATGTTCATCCGCGTTGTGTTAATACAATTAAATCCCTTGAGCGTACTGCTTGGGTGGAAAGTAATCCTGATACCGCTACTATCTGTAAGAAAGAAGGTGTAGAACACTGGACAGATGGTCTTCGGTATGCAGTAGAATACTTGTTCCCTGTACGAGGTGGTACCAAAGTAACAACAAGAGGGTTTGGTTTTTAACATGTGGTATCTAGTAATTATGTTTATAGTGGATGGTGAGGCTACTATCATAGATGGTTGGCATCCCATTCAGACTCAATCAGAGGCTCATTGTGAGCAACTAAAACTAACAACAAAGGACTACTTGAATTCTATAAATCTTAACTATGAGTTCGTAGTCTCTTGCAATAAAAAAGGATAATACAATGTCTCTAAGTAAAGCTTGGGGTTCTGCTAAACAACGAGCAGCCCTTGCCGCCGCACAAGCTGCATCTGCTGCTAAGCGTAAAGGTAAAAAGGTCGGTGGAGCAATTAAAAGCGCAGCGGGTGCAGCACGTCGTGGTGTTGGTCA
>Ga0070745_1000339_pt1 | contig 29811 bp, 24 predicted proteins | sample VirMetDEL_Mar_4_FD_77438 | JGI IMG/M metagenome (GOLD analysis project Ga0070745, IMG submission 77438) | Aqueous microbial communities from the Delaware River and Bay under freshwater to marine salinity gradient to study organic matter... | ecosystem: Environmental > Aquatic > Marine > Coastal ...
GAATCTGATGACCTTTTTGGTTGGACCAAAGAAATAAAGGCAGACCTAAAACCTGGTGAAATTTATGATATTAAAACAGGTAATGGTTATTATTGGGTCCCTGAATTATATTATGGTAGGAAATATGATAAAGAAATGGGTGGTGAAGTTTATAAGTTTGGTGATATAGATTCAAAAAAACCTAATTCAAGAAAATCAGTAAATTATGTTAGATCATTAATTGAGAAGGGTGATTTAAGACCTTACAACCCTAATTGGTCTATTAGGGATGAAATAACATTTACTAATGATATTAGACAGGCATCAAGAAAAAGTTTCGTTATTTACTTCGAAAATGGTATTATGTTAGATGACACACTACCAATCCAAGATAAATTATTTGAAATGGGGTTTCAATTTTACACAAAAGGACCTAACGAGTACATTACCAATGAAAATACTCAAATAGGTGATAAATTAATTCAATTTTTTGAGTGTGTTAATTGGAATAATGATATTCCTAGATACCAATATTTACCAAACGACCAATGGGATAACAAAATGATTATGTTGAGGACTGTTGATGTTGATGCATTAATGTCGTTTAGAAGACCTGATAACAGAATGAGAGACCAAGAATTATTTTTAGAGACTCTTGAAAACGATGTAATAGTTATTAATGGTGATAATGTATTAAAACAATTAAAATCAGATAAAAAAGACCTAAATGAAACTGCTGGTATATCCACAGAATCTAGAGAATGGGCAAATATTATACATGATGTTATAATGTCTAACCCCGATGAGAAGGAAAGGCTAATAATTGATGGTTATGATTACCCTGAAGTGTTTAATTCGTTCCCAATTGATTATGTTGTTGTTGATTTTTATGATAAATTAACAGGATATGGACAAGAATATTCAGGATATGATGAAGATGGTAACTATGTTGTTGTTTTATATATACAACCACAACTTTTAAGTGGTGTTAACCAGTATTCATTGAAGTCGGCATTGAATCATGAGATGAAACACGCATGGGAGGATTATAATAGACGATCCAAAGGGTTACCTAGTATAGATAATACCAAAGAATCTAAAGAATTATACAACAGAGATTTCATTTTAATGTTATCTGACAACAATGTTAGGGGTCCTATTAAGGAAATTCTTAAATATTACTACTATTTGAGTAAATTAGAACGTTCTGCTTACTTAGAAAACGTATATGATGGTAATAATTCTTATGAAAAGGTGGTTAGAGAGGTTGCATCCAAAGATTTTGAGGAATTTAAGGATAGATTTGACTTGGGTGTTAACTGGTATTTAGTAAATTCTAACTATAATATACCTTTTTTAACAAAATTTAAGAATCCTAATGATTTTATTGAGTATTCTGCTAAAGATCTAAGGTCAAAAGCGGTTAAAATACTCAAAAAAATCAATAAAATGAAGTATATTCACGGAAAAATCTAATAAGTATCGATTTTTTTCATTATTTTTTCTTTTAATTCCTCATCTATGGTATTATTACTCAAAACCTCTTCTAAAAGGGATTTTACCTCTTTTTTTGACCTTTCTTTTGATTTTAACCTAGATTTTACCTCAATTTCGTATAAATAATAAGAAATTTCATCAACTTTTTTAAGTTTTTGTAAATATTTCTCAATTCTTTGGTCTATTTTACGACTTCTTTCCATATTTGTAATAGTCGGTAAAGCCTTATTTAATTCATCTAATCTACCTTTTATGTATTGAATTTCCCCAAACTTAAATATTTCGTTTCTTTCCATAAAAACAAATATAATCCAATGAAAAAAAATATAAATAGAATTATGTGTTTTATTGGCATATTTATTGTTATGAAAGTATTAAAAGTTTTATATATTTTTCTATTGGTTATGTTATTCACTTCTTGTGGGTCTTATAAGTATATAGATAATGGTGTTGTTAGTATAGAAAAGCAAATACAACAGGAGTATAACATACAAAACTATAAAAAGTATAAAGAACAGGAGTTAATTTACTACAGATACACATTAGAAAGAAATTCAGATACACGTAAGGGTGAAGGTGATACACCTAAAAAATCTGAAGAGGGTAATGAAACACCAACTGTTAACCATAAAAAAGAATTGATTCAAATATTAGATAGTAAAGGGTTAAAACCTTGTAAGTTTGTTGAAAAGGTTTTGAAGAAAGATGTCTGTGGTGATACACTTGATAAAACAAGTGAAATGATAAAAGACCCAGAGGAAGAATCAAAACCTAAAAAGGGTTTATTAAAAAACAAAGATAAAGAATATAGGCAATGGTTTTGGCAAGGGTTTTTTAAAATAATAAGTTCAATATATTTTATTTTTTTAGCAATAACCAACTTCCAATTATTCACAATGGTATTCCCAACATCTATTTGTTTGTTGGCTTGTATATGTTATCCTATATGGTGGAAGAGAGGTTATTTAGACACACCTTACGCTAAGATACTTACATTCATTGCAGCATATGGTGGTTTATTCGCTAATATCCTTTGGATAATTCTTTATATTTAATCTAATAGTTTAACTTTTATTGTGATATCATGTGGGGCAACTTCGTCACCTCCGAAGTAAGGCCACAATAAGTACCTTCTATTAGAATAAATCCAATATCTGTCCATATACATTGTATCATTATGTACTATGAATTCATATTTATCAATTAAACAATTTATTCTACATTCATAGTATACACCTGTATTAACAACACAAATCTTTTTAAAATTAAAATCACCATTGTAGTGTGTGTAAGCCATTAATTGAATTTCATTATTAACCCATCTCCAACCAATCCTGGCTGAATTTTCCATATGACCACCACCATCACTAAAACCAAATATTTTATTAACATCCCACTGATTAACTGGGTTAAGTGTTTCATATTTACATGATTCAGTTAACAACAATTCAAAATGTATGTTATCTCTATTTATTATTTTTACTTTAGTAGTTGACCTGTGTTTACCTTCTTTTATTTTAAAAATCCAAAAGTCGTTTGAGTCTTTCTTAACACAAGTAGTTAATATAAGAATCAATAAAATAAAAAATTTTTTAATCATCATTTCCAAAATATCTGTACCAATAATATCATAAGAGCCAATATCAAAGTAATTATTGTTTTTAAGTTTATTGTTTCATTAAAAAAATAATTAACAAAAAAACCATATACAAAGATACCAATAGCAAAACTAACAAATCTGTTTGGCCATAATAACCCATCAAAACCTTTAACACCCCATTTGGTTGCCCAAATAAAAAATATGGAAGCTGGTATACCTATTAAAGAAACAAGTAAAATATTACCCTTCCAACTACGCCACATAAATTGTCCGTTCATTTGAAACCACACTAAAACATGTGCTATTAAATAAAATATAGTAGATATCAATAAATTTTTCATTATGTACTGAATGTATGTTTTTTAACCTTAAAATTAATTTTAATAATCTTATCCGACACCAACCTATCATAATCAGGTCTATATAATTCAACATGTATTTTTGTGTTGTCCTCACCTATTAAATCAACAAAACAAGTTTCATCACTTAAATAAGTAACTTGTATATCGTAAAAATCTAAAAGTTTACTATAATCTACTTCGTCCCACCATAACTCGTTTGGGAATCTAACTTTTACTTTTCCCCCCATTTTTTAGTTTCATTTTTTTAATAAATAAATGTAAATCTAAAACATCTAAAAAACTATTAATATTGTTTCTGTCTCTAAATAGTTTTACATAGTTTTTTGCTGATTCTAATTGTTTTAGATTAACACAACTCTCTATCACTTTAATAGGTTTATCAAAACCCTCTTCTTTAAATAATTTCTTCAACATTTCTTAATTCATATAAATATAGTTTATTATTATCATTAAATAAACCTTTATTTGTTACTAAAAATATTTTGTTATCTATATCAGTAACAGCGGTTTCACCGACAAACATTCCTATTTGTTCGTTTAATTTACTATTATAGGTTATTAATTTATTTTCACCAGATAAAACACCATCACGAATTTTTTTGTTTAATGGTAAAAAAACCTTATTGAGATTGAATATATAATTTATATTTTTTCGCATAACAACATTTTTAGATATTTATAAATATGGAAAACTTTGATGACTTAGACAATATAGAAAACAAAGTTAAGTTTATTGTTAGTATTTTTAAACACTATCAACCAAATTTAACTACAAACGAACAACTTAATTTACTGAATATGTGGGTTAATTCTTGTGTTGACCACGAAGAATATGAAATGGCTGGTGCCTTAAAAGAAGAAATCTTTAAAATTAAAGAAAATCCATCAAAAGTTCCACAAAAAAAACCAGCTGAAACTAACTTCAGTGACATAAAACAAGACCCTATTGAGGTTATTGATGATAATAAACCTTTTATTAAAAAACAAAAAAGAAAATTACCCATATTCAAAAAAATAGTTATATTCTTTAAAAAACTATTCAGAAAGAATAAGAGATGATTTTGTGTATTTTTTAACATATTCTAACAAGGCCAATTCTTTGGCTTTGGCCTCCATCATTATATCAATCTCAAAACCAAAGGTATCAACCTCATTTTTGATATAATCGTGATGTGCTCTAGGATTTTTATCGTCACGAGGTTCTGATACGTGTACTGCAGGTGTAATATCTTTTGGCCATGTTGATACAGCCAATGTTAACGCGTCACGATGAGACATACCGTCAGGATGACAACTATGGTGGTGATAATCAAACACAATTGGTATGCCAGTATTCTCGTGAATAAACATTAGGTCACTAACAGTATACGCTGAAGTTTTATCATCGTTCTCAATAGTTAGACGAGATTTGGTGTTGTTATCTAATAAATGAAAGTTATCACACCATCTTTGTAAAGCAGATTCCTTATCACCATACACACCACCAACATGAATATTGATTTTGTTGTATGGTGTTGTTGATAGACCCATCATATCCATGATTTGAGAGTGTTTGTTAAGTTCTCTAACCGTTTTATCCACAACATCCTGTTTAGGTGAACACAGAACGTTAAATGGACCAGGATGAAATGATAGACGTTGGTTGTATTTGTTAGATAGTTCCCCAACACCAGCCAATAAAGTTTTTATTTTATTGTAATCAGGTAAATCTGTAAACTCATACTCGGACATCCAAGGAAACATGTCAGAAGACATGCGATAAAAATGAATGTTATTTTTGTGGTTCCATTTAATAACCTCAATCAAATCTCTAATATTATTTAAGGCCAATTCAGAAACATAACCCAAACCTTTTGAATCGAATGTTTTACGAACCATACCACGATTAGTTGTGATTTTTGGTTTTTGTGACGCTAAGGTCATATTTATACAAGCATATCCTAATTTCATATCACAAATATATAGATTTTTTGTGAATAAACAACAAATAATGATATTTATTTATATGAATAATTTTTTAAATGATGTTGGTTTAGTTTATTTAACCGCTGAGACCCCTGAAGGGATTCCATACAAAGATATTTTAATAGTTAACCCTATTAAAAGAGAAAATAAGATGTGTATTAGTTTAAGGTTAGACGATAAAAATCTAACTGGTTTATTAAATACTTTTATTGAATCGGGTTTTATTGTTAAAGAAGAGATTATTCAAAAAAACAAAATTAATTTTATATGAAAGAATATTATTCTATTTTAAGAAGAAATACTATTAATGAAAACTCTGTTTATTCCGTTAATAGCCTTTTTGGTGGATTATTTGAAGAATATAGTGAGGAAGAAAAGGAATTATTAACAACTATAGGTAACGACAACCTTAAATTAGGTCAAAGTTGTAAAAAAGAAATAGATTCTAACACTAAAAGAGATATTAATATTGATGGTGAATATTATTCTTTATATTGTGCATTAAATAAAACCTACCAAATCTTACCACCAACATTAAAACCAAATTTTTTATTAAACATAACCAATTTATATAATTTTTATAGAAAAAATCTAATAAGAGATAATAGGGTTAAGTTTCATAGTTTAATGAAAAAAATATTGGAATATACAGATTCTGCTAACACATTAGATATATTGGTTAATTATGTGTTTGACTTACAATCTAAACATGGTGAAGAGAAATCTAAAAAAATTATTGATATAACCCTAACCAAATTCAAGAAAAATGGTGTATCATTAGGTATAGAAAAGTTCTTGAATAGTATTAAGACTATGGCACATAAAGATTATGAAGATAGTTTTATTGGTGACCATTTTGAAAGTTATAGAACAAGACTAGAATTAAAAAGAATTGATAATAATGAGGTTTTAACAATACAAAAAATGGTGGATGATGTTTATGATGGTAAAACTACCGTTGAAGAGGTTGTCCAACGTTTATATGGTGTAATTATAAGAAATTATAATGCCGAAAACATGGTTAAGGCAGACCTTATTTGTAAAAAACCTTTGGTTGATGTTAATGGTAAAATTATAGTAGGTGAAAATCAATACGTTGAGGTTAAAAAAATAGATTATGAAACAGATAGTTATTTATCTGAATTTATGGCTTTATATAAAAAATCTGATCTACCAAAACGTACAAAAGAACCAAAATATAAAAATATATACAACCAAATAATAGATGGTTTATATAAATTATTTAATAAAAAGGATGATAAAAATACGATCACAGGTGATTCAATACTGAATGACATAAAAAATAATAATTTTGCTGGTATAATGTATGATAATAATATTTTTATACCAAAAGAATATGTGACGTTATATTGGAGTAATAAAGGCCAAAGAGGTTGTGATGAACATAGGTTATCTATTAGATATAGAATTAATGGTGGTTCTGTTAAAGGTTATATTTATTTAGCACAAGATATTATGGAACAAATAAAATCTAGTGAAATTCCCCAAAAACCAGAAATCTCTTGTCCCATAACAACACCTTTACAAGAAGAATATAGATTAGATAGTTTTACAGGGTTATTGATTGAGGGCAGAGTTGATGACGCAAGAAAAAAATACTCTAATGTTAGTGATGAAGTTTTTAATTATTATGTTGAGAACGACCCATCTAATAATCACAAATATTTAGACTGGTTATTGAAAGTGAATGGAGATGTTTTTTATGAAGTTAATGATATTCATAAACATGCCATCGATAATATTAAGTTTTTTCACCAGTACAACCAATCTTTTAAGAATAAGGATATAAACACATATAATATTTCAACATTAACTGATGCTGTACAAGAAGTTAAAATTAAATTATTAGAAAGGGAGACTGAAAAGGAGGCAAAAAAACAAAAAAGTGTTATCTATAAAGATGATAAGTGGTTGGTGGTATCTCCACATACTTGGCAAGCATCATGTGTGTTCGGTTTAGGTACGAGATGGTGTATAACAATGAAAAATACTTCTTCTTATTGGGATAGATATTCAAGAGGTTCAACATTTTTCTTTATTACAGATAAAACAAAACCAAATACAGACCCAATGTATAAGGTTGCTTATAGATTAATTGGTAAAAAGGGTAAATATGAGTTATGGAATGCTGAAGATATTGAAATAACTAAAAGTGAATTAGGTTATGGTTATATAGATTCATTACCTGAAGAAATGAGATTAAAAATTGATGGTCATCACCAAAAACAATATACTGAAAAAGATGGTGGGGAGTTAAATTTAGATGATCCTAGAATACAAGTTCTACACAATCATTTAGATAGTGACGATATTCATTTGGATACAGTTAATTCTTATTATGGTTTACCTGTTTATATAATTGATGGTGGTGAATCATGGTGTGTTGGTGATCAAAATGAAATGGATTTGGCTGCAACACGTTATTATGATGAGTATGGTGATGAGGAATTAATAGATTATTATGACAATCAAGGATATTATCTAGAAATGAATAATGAAGAACGTTTTATTGATGACGAGGTTGATTATTATATGAATGACCAAGATGAAATGGATTTACTTAAAGAATATGGTAATTTTTATGAATGGGAAGAATTGGAGGGAGAAATAAATAATTTGGACCAAAGCGATGTTGATTATGAAGAAAAATATAATAGATTAGTTACACAACAACAAGAATTGGTTGAATCGTCTTTAGAAAAAGTTAGAGAAGATTATAGGGTGGAATGGGAACATTGTTTTAGGAATGGTCCTGTAGAATGTTTGGTTAATGAGAAGGGTTGGTTTAGAAACGCTTCGGATATATATAAATCAAGACTTGTTAGTTTAGATAGAGACACTTTAGTAGAATATTTAACTGATGGTAGTTATGATAATAACATTGCCTACGAAGGTTATGAATATGAAAGAGATAATGATGGTAATTGGTGGTACTTATTTAAAATAGATATATAATCGTTTTCATATTTGGGCATATTTATAAATAAAAATTAAAATATGCCAATAATTCCATTAACTTTAAGATTAGTAAAAGGTAGTAAATTAACCTTTTCAGAATTGGATAATAATTTTATTCGATTAAGGGATGAAATAAATTCAAAAACAGATTTTTATGTCACAGGGGGTACCTATAACCCTTCAACAATATCATTAGATTTTACAGGTAATAAAGGGTTTACACCATTTAATGTAGATGTATCATCGTTAACTGACACTTATGTAAGTGGCGGTGTATATGACCCAAATACAGGTTGTGTTACATTTTCAACAACAAGTGGTTATACATTCGATGTTTGTGGTTTTGTTACAGGTAATACATTAGAACAAGTATTAGTAAATGGTAATGATACAGGAACAAACTGGATAGAAACTGAGAATAATTATGGTATTAGAGGTAATTATTATGGATTAGGTTTTTCTGATAACATTACTTTTAATACTGGTAATGTTAGAATTAATTCAAGTGATTTTACTTATGGTAGTTATATAGAAACAGCACCAGACATAATTACTATATTTAGTGATAGTGAGTTTTTAGTTACAGGTGGTGGATTATATGAAGGTATTAAATATACAGCTGATTATTCTTCAAACTTTGTAAATAGGTCATTAGTAGATAAGGAATATGTTGATAGAGAAATAAGTGGTAATACTTATTGGACATCAGGTTCAAGTGGGAATTATTCAATCAAGGTAATTAATGACACAACAACTGATGCTACGGGTAATTATGCTGTTGCTGAAGGTTTTAATACTTTAGCTAGTGGTGAAAGTTCACATTCTGAAGGTGAAAATACAATAGCAATTGGAAATTATGGTTCACATGCTGAAGGTTATTTTACAACTGCAAGTGGTGATAGTTCACATACTGAAGGATATTATGCAACTGCAATAGGTGATGCGTCTCATGCTGAAGGTGGTCATCCACTTAATGGGGATAAAGGTGGAACTTCTATAGGAGTAGGTTCTCATGCAGAAGGTGTAAATACAACAGCTAGTGGAGACACTTCTCATGCTGAGGGTTATGGTTCAGTTGCTGGTGGTGAAGGTTCTCACGCTGAGGGTGGTGAACTTGGTAAAGGGTACATAGGTGGTACAGCTCTTGGTATAGCCTCACACGCTGAGGGGGTTCGAACAATAGCTAGTGGTGTTTATTCACATGCTGAAGGTGAGCGTACAACAGCAAGTGGGGATGAATCACACGCTGAGGGTTCTGGTACAATAGCTAGTGGTTCTAGGTCACATGCTGAGGGTTCTGGTACAATAGCTAGTGGGATTACATCACATGCTGAAGGTTATAATACAATAGCTAGTGGTTATGTATCACACGCAGAAGGTGAAGAAACTGTTGCTAGTGGTGCAAGTTCTCATGCTGAAGGTTATCTAACAACAACAATAGGTGATGCGTCTCATGCTGAAGGTCAAGAGTCTAAATCATATGGTCAAGGTTCACATGCTGAAGGTTATAGAAGTCGTAGTTATGGCAATTTTTCACATGCTGAAGGTGAAAATACAACAGCTAGTGGTGAAAGTTCACATTCTGAAGGTAAATATACAACAGCTTTAGGTAGTTCTTCTCATGCTGAAGGTTTGGGAACAACAGCATCTGGTGGTTTGTCACATGCTGAAGGTAATTTAACAATCGCTTCTGGTTATACATCACACGCTGAAGGTTTTAGAACAACAGCAATAGGTGATGGTTCTCACGCTGAAGGTTCTATTACAACAGCTAGTGGGATTACATCACATGCTGAAGGAAGTGAGACATCTGCTAATGGATATGCATCACATGCTGAAGGGAGTGAGACAAGTGCTATAGGTGACTATTCTCATTCACAAGGCAGATTAACAATGGCAATAGGTATTTCATCTCATGCTGAAGGTATAGATACAAAGGCTATTGGTGATTACTCACATTCTCAAGGTGATAGAACTACATCATTTGGTAATTACTCACATGCTGGTGGTGTTAGAACTTTTGCTAGTGGTGAAACGTCTTTTATACATTCAGCTAATTCTATTGTGACAGGTGATAGAAGTGTTGTATTAGGTGGACAATTTATTACTGGTACAACAGATGACACTGTTTATGTTCCTTATTTGAATATAAGGGATTTAGCAACAGGAACAAGTGTTAATAGTTTGGGTATTGATTCTAATGGGAATGTTGTTCCGAGTATAACAGATAACATAACAATAACAAGAGCAGAAGGTTTAACTTTAATTTCTAATAGTGGATTAACCCCAACAGCAGATTATTATATTTCTGATTCAAAAATTTGGATTAAAGCAATAGATAACCATAGTTTTTCAAGAAATGCAATAAAATCACAACAAATAGTTAAATCTACTGCATATACAGGTACAGGTTGTTTAGGTGTATGGACTAGTTCCTTAACTCCAATTATTGGTGATAAAGTAATTTGGGGTGGTAGACTTTGGTCAAATTTAACAGGAAATGTTGGTTCTAGTGTTGATTATACTAGTTTAGATACAACTAATTGGTCTTTATTAACTTCAGATTCATTATACGAAGATAAATTATTTTTCATAATTTATGACTTTGTGAATAATAATATATCTTCCCAGTATGATGATAGAAACAATGTAATAATGCCAAAAGCAGAGTATATTACTGATGGTTACTTATATACTGATTGGGGTGACACAAGAATTTCTAATAATATTTGTACGATAATAACTAATAACATACCACTTGGATTAATTGTTAATAATGAATGTTTAAAAGAAGGTATTACAGGAAACATTGACGTTGATATATACGATAATGAATGTGGTACAATAAGAAATAATTCTGGTGGGGGTGAAATTGTAGATAATATAGTTTTAAATGTTATTGAAAATAATGTTGTTGGTGGATTTATTGTCGGTAACTATTCGAATTATATTGGATACAATCAAGTTTCTGGTAGTATTAGCTCAAATAAAGTTGTAGAAATCCTAAGAAATACAGCAAGTGTTATCCAAACTAATGAAGGTGTTAGTATTCTTGATAATAACATATCTGCTACTATATCGTATAATAGAAATTTCCAATTAATAGATAATAACACTAATCTAGGTAATATAAGAGGAAATGATTGTAATATAATTAGAAATAACACAAATAATGGAGATATAAGAGTTAATCAATGTATTTCTATAGTTAACAATAGTAATAATGGTTCAATTGATAGGAATGATGTTTCTGACAATATAGATTCAAATTCAAACGATGGATTTATATTATTTAATAGATGTTATAGAATATATCAAAATTCTAATATAGGTAACATTGAAAGTAATGTAACGCAAAGTATTGATTCAAACACATATAATGGTGATTGTTCTTTTAATTTGGCTGATGGTAATATAGATAATTTAACTATAGATTCAACAGGTTCTATGATATTTGGTGGAACTGGTAATACCATAAATAATAAAACAAATGTACAAGTATTTAGTAGATATGATTTTTCTCCAACAGATGACAATAAAACATATATAGAATCATTAAATATTAATACATTAGGTACAGGTACAAGTGTTAATAGTTTAGGTATTGATGTTGATGGAAATGTTGTTGTTGGTACATCAGGTTCAACATCTGTGGACACATTTACAACAGGTGGTACTTATGATAATAGTACAGCCTTATTAAGTTTCACAAAAAATGATTCTACAACCTACGATGTTGATATGTCTGATTTACCATTAATCGATGATGTAACAATTGAGGTTGATGGTAATAATGAAATTAGGTTAAAAGATTTTGTGGGATCACCTACTGGTGGTACAAGAACTTTTGATGGACAAATAGTTATTACAAGTGGTTTAACTTTATCCACTTTGGGTACAGGAACAAGTATTAATAACTTAGGTATTGATGTTAATGGAAATGTTGTTGTTGGTACAACAGGTTCAACTGGTGTAAGTGGTTCAGGTACAAATAATTATGTTGCTAGATGGACACCTGATGGTAGTATTTTAGGTAATTCAACTATTCAGGATAATGGTACTACTATTGGTATAGGAACTGGGCCAAATCCAAATTCTCCATTAGTTTTAACATCTAATTTACAATTTGGTTCACAATTTACAAATAATAGTACTAGTGTTGGGGTTAAATCGGGGATAATAGTTATTTCTAATGGAGTTAGTAGTGGTATAAATTGTGGGGCTACAACAAGTGCACAAAATTCAACTACTCAAAATATAGGTTTAAGTTCTATTGCCACATCTTCAGGTAGTGTAAATGCTTTAGGTGGGGAATTTGTCGCAAACGGAACTACTACAGGTAACAAATATTCTGTAAGATTATCTGATGGAACAGAGGATACAGGTAAGATATTAATGTCAATGGATATTAATGGAAATGCAAATTGGGCAAATATAACTTATTCAGATATTTCAGGTACAGTCCCATTTACAGGAAACACATCTGGTGATTGTATTTCAGATTTATATGTATCTAATATTCATTCTTGTTCACCATTAAATATTAACCCTAATAATGAGGGTAATGTTACTATTGGACAAAACTCTTTAATTGTAGATACAACTAACGATAGAATTGGTATTGGTAAAACATCACCAACAGTTTCTTTAGATGTAAGTGGTAATACAAGGTTAGATGGTAATGTTACTGTTACAAATAATTTAATAGTTGAGGGTACGAACACAATAAATACTATTAAAAGACAAACATACACATTTACCACAACAAATGCAACACCTTATATACAACCTATTGCTACTGGTGGTAATGTATATGGTAGATATATTAAAGCAATAGTAATAGGTAATAGTAACGTTGGTTCATTGGGTGGTGAGTTCGTTAAATTTTATGACTATAATGGTTTTGCACCTAGCACAACACAATTATCATCCACAGGTACATTAGCAGAAAATATTGTTACAGGTACACCAGCATTTTCAATATCTGATATTGCAGAGTTTACTGCAACAGGTGTTGCTGGTACTACCATTGATTGGAAGGTTATTCTAGAATATAGTGATATCTAAAAAAAAATAAAATATTATAATAAAAATATAAAAACCCGTCCTAGTGATGGGTTTTTTATTTGTTATAGATATTTATAAATAAAAACCTTTATGGCATTAATAATCAACGACGCAGAACGAAACAAATTATTTAGACAAGTTAAACACCGTTTGGGAGCACCAATGAGAAAAATCGAGTTGGATGATGAAACAATGGAAACTTTGTTGGAAATATCTATTGAAGATCATTCAGCATTTATTAACGAATGGTTAATCGAATCACAATGGTCATCATTATATGGAAAAGACATATCAATAACAGATTTAACAAAATCTTTTACAAGAAGAGAACAAGGGTACGAAGATTCATGGACCTATGCATACTCAAAAATTGTTGGTTTGCAAGCAAGAGGTCCTTGGGAATTAAAAAAGGATTATGTAACTGTTAATAAAGGCCAACAAGTTTATGAAATTCCTGCTGGAAGAGAAATTAACGAAGTATTATGGATTACACCACCAACAATAGATAATGCACTTTATTCAACATATGGATTTGGTGATTATGGATATGGTGGTGGATATGGCCAAGTCCCTTTTGGTGGGGGTGGTGGAGGCTACGGTTATGGTGGTTTTTATTTATCTCCAGCTTATGATATTTTAATGAGGGATGCTGATTATGATCTAAAACAACGTATTATTTCTGGTGATTTAATTTATAAAATCACTGCTGGAGCAAATGGTACAAAATTATTGCATTTATTACCACCTCCTGGTTCAAGAATTACTTTTGGGTTGGCATCATTAAGCAACGGTATTGATGTTACAGGTAGTAGGGTTTGGTATCATTATTATGAGGTTGCTGATGAGGATGAACGTCAAAGATGTTTAAATGATAATAAAGATATTGTTAAATTACCTTCTGATGTACCTGTTGATGTTGTTAATTTCGATGAATTAAATACCTCATCAAAACAATGGGTTAGAGATTATTTTACTGCTTTATGTAAGGAAACTTTAGGTAGAGTTAGAGGTAAGTTTGGGGGTGCTTTGGGTGTTACCGATGCTGAAGTAACAATGGATTACGATTCTTTATTAAATGAATCAAAAGAAGATAAGACAGCTTTATGGGAACGTCTTAAAGAACGTTTGGAAAGATTAAGACCTGATAAAATGTTAGAAAGAAAAGCATTGGAAGCAGAAAACTTAAACAAAACCTTACAATACAGACCATTGGGTCATAATTGGAATGTTATATAATTAAATAAATGGCAAATTTTAAAGCTAGGCCTCATTTTGAGGATAGACAAATAGTACAAAATAATGATGAAAGTATACAACTTTCAGGTGTTACAAGAATAGCACCAACAATATTAGATTTTACTGGTTCAACAACTGGCCAAACCACTGTTACCGTTATGGGTTTAACAGGGTACTTAAATGAGGGTAGAGAATATGGGTTTAGAGTTGAACCTCCATTATTAAAAATAAGTGGTTCAACAGGATATACAACAGTTGATGTAACGGGTTATGTTTTAACAGCAATAGATTCTGATGGTAATGTTGGTTGGCAATCCGTATCGGGAGGTACGTCAGGTGGTACAAATACCTATGTTACAGGTGGTACGTTAAATGGTTCTTATCAATTAACCCTTGGTAGAAATGATGGTAGTTCTGCTTCACCAATAGATTTATCTGCTTTATCAGGTTCAACTTATTGGACTTCAGGTTCAAGTGGGAATTATTCGATTAAGGTAATTAATGATTCAACAACTGATGCTACAGATGATTACGCTGTTGCCATTGGTCTTAATACTTTAGCTAGTGGACCCGCATCACATGCTGAAGGACAATCTACAACTGCTAGTGGTATTGAATCACATGCTGAAGGGAGAAATACAATAGCAAGTGGATCTCAATCACATGCTGAAGGTAGTAATACCTTAGCTAGTGGACCTGCATCACATGCAGAAGGTGTTGATACAACAGCGAGTGGTACATCATCTCATGCGGAAGGTAGAATATCAATAGCTAGTGGTAATTATTCACACGCTGAAGGTTTCGATACAACAGCTGGTGGACAAGGTTCACACGCTGAAGGTTATTTAACAATAGCTAGTGGTGATTTCTCACATGCTGAAGGATATCAAACACAAGCCACAGGTACAACATCTCATGCAGAAGGATATGGTTCAAAAGCCTTTGGTTATGGTTCACATGCTGAAGGTGGTACAACCCCTTTTGAAGGTGGTGGTGCGGGTGGTAGAGCCTATGGTGAAGGTTCACACGCTGAAGGTGTTTTAACGATAGCTAGTGGTCTTGGTTCACACGCAGAAGGTTATGGTTCAATAGCTAGTGGTAATTATTCACATGCGGAAGGTAGAGGTACATTGGCAGGTGGTTTTTACTCACATTCACAAAATATTTTTACTATTGCTGGTGGCCCTTATTCACACGCAGGAGGTTTTTATTCGACAGCCAGTGGTGACACATCTTTTATACACTCATCAAATTCAACTGTATTAGGTAATAGAAGTGCTGTTTTAGGTGGTCAAAATATAACAGGAACAACTGACAATACGGTCTATACACCAAATCTAACAGTTAGGGGTGATTATTCATTACACTCTGATTCAACATTAGAAGTTACCGATATACCTAGTTCATTTGAAGATACATTTAAAGGTTCATATACAGAATTTAATTGGTCTGGTTTAACAACACAAATATTATCAAATAATAACCCAAATGGTTATACATCATTTTTATTAGGTAATTTATCTAATTACCCAACAAACCAAGATTATGGTTTTTTAAGTTATTTTGGTTCTGGATACACAAGAACAGGTTCACCAACCACAGGAACAGATTTTTATCGTGATAAAATGGTTCTTAAAGGTTCTGATGATACAGATGGTATGGTATTTTCTTTATCTAATGGACCAACAGGTACCATGTGGTGGGAAATAGATGGTGAATCAAAATTAATTCTTAATGGTGATAATTTCGGTATCGGTTTAAATAATGATGGTACTGAATCACCAACAAATACTTTACACGTTAATGGTTCATTTAGATTAGAAAACGGGACAGAACAATCTAATTATGTCTTAACCTCTAATTCATTAGGTGTTGGTACATGGCAACCAATTTCAGGGTTAACAACAGGTTTAACACTATCACAAGTATTAACAAATGGTAATGAAACTAATGGTAACAACATAGTTATTAGTGGTAATGATGGTTTGTTTGATACTGGTTCAACAAGATATATATGGTTTAGAAACCACCCAACTAATAGTGATTTAGATAAAATAAATATTTATGCTTCAAATGGAACTAATTCCACTTCAATAGATTTATTAAAAGAAGGTTCAATGGATATCAGTGGTGGATTAGGTGTTAGTGTAAATTCTGTGACATTCGGTTCATCAGCACTTGGTTATAATGACGCTAGATATTTTGATGATTATTCTTCAACATATACAAATAGAAGTTTGGTTGATAAGGAATATGTTGATTTAAAGGTTTCTGGATATACCCTTGAACAAACACTTATTGCTGGTAATACAACTGGTAGTAATTGGATTGAACCAAACGATAATTATGGTATATTAAGTACTGGGTTATCTGGTACAAGTAGAATGATACAATATAAAGGAACTGATAGAATATTATTAAATTCTACAAACGGTTCAAATACTTCATCTTTAACTTTATTTACTGATGGAACAGCAAATTTAAGTGCTACAGATTTAACAGTTGGTGTACGTAGTATGGCCGTAAATGGTACTGGTGTATTTAGTGGTATAACTTATAGTACAGATTTATCATCTAAGTTTGTAAACCGTTCATTAGTTGATAAAGAATACGTTGATAATGCTATAAGTGGTGCAACACCTTCTTTAAGTGAAGTTTTAACAGTTGGGAATGAAACTCTCGGTAATGACATTATACTTGGTGATGATAAAATAATCAACGCAACTGGTAGTACTAATCATTCAATCTTCTTTTCAGAGGGTACTATAAATTTATGGAATGACTATTCAACTGATAGAGAAGGAAGATTATTATTAAATAGTGGACCATCACTTTCTTATTTATTTAATAGAGCATATGTTGGTGCAAACTATACTGAAGGTAAATTAGCTTTTAGTGATAGTACTACAAAATTAAATGTTTTTGATGATAGTACATCTGCTGAAGCATTTATATCACAAGATTTAAGTGGTGGTTATCCAACACAAACTATATTAGCAACAGATGTTGATGGAAAAGTTTCACAAGTTTATATTGAAGGGAATGGATATATGAATATCTATGTTGATGATAACACAAACTCAACAGATATATCAATATCACCTTCGAGTGATTTAACGGTGACAACAACAAATGGAAAGGGTATAGAATATTCAAATGACTATTCAGCAACATTCACAAATCGTTCATTAGTTGATAAAGAATATGTTGATGGTTTAATAACTGGAACTGGAAATACACTATCACAAGTTTTAACAAACGGTAATACAACAGGTGGTAATAATATATTAATTAGTGGTACACAAGGTTTATATAGTGAAAATAATATAAATAATGGTATAACATTCCCTAATAGTGGGACAACTAGAGTTATTTCAACAGATGGGGTAACACCTTTCCCAATAAACGAGTCTTATATAGATTTGGTTGGTGCTAATGGTAGTATATTTTTCGAAGGTACTGGCATTTACGAAGTTAATTTCCCACATTCAATTTTCGATGGCCAAATTCAAGTAGGTTCTATTACAGGTGGTACTATAACTTCTAACACATTTAATTATGATTGTGATTTAGGTATGACACAAAAACTAGATTTACAAGGTGCTACAACTGGTGCAACAATCACATTTTCTAACCAAAAAGAAGGTTCTACATATACATTAATAGTAGTACAAGGTAGTGGTACTTATGATTTAACATTCCCTAGTGGGTGGTGGTTAAATGATACCGCACCTTTTGATTTCACAACACTTGCAGATAACGATAGGGTAATGGTAACATCCACTTATTTAGATAGTGAATGGTATTTTGCTGTTAAACAATTAACATTCGTATAATATGATACATAATATATTACCAGGAATAATAGGACAATTACAAGGTTGTGCCCCAATACAGGGTTTAACATTCAGTAGTGCCGCTGGGACTTCTAACTTTTCTGAAGCACCAGCTTATGGTCTATATGATTATGGTATGAGTATGTTCCTTATCAACCAAAGTGAGTTTGGTAGTGGTGAAAAACAATTAAAGAGTATAGCATTTGAGACAGGTAGTGGTAGTGGATATGTATTCAATAACCAAAGAGTTAGGTTAGCACATACTACAGCGACTAACTTAACCACTTCAATACAAATACTTACCGCCGCTGATTTAAGTAATCCTGCAACATTTACGGGTGTAAATAATTCAGATTTAATGACAGTTAAAGACATATTCAATTGGACTATTGGTAGTAGTGGATGGCAAACACCTTTAACATTTGATGAAAACTTCTGTTATAATGGTGTTGATAACCTATTAGTGATATGGGAAAACATAGATGGGGCTTGGAGTAGTGGTTATCCATGGTATGAAAGTTGGTTCTCAAATACAAATACGGAGACTTGGTATAAATATCAAGATACAACATTCCCAACTGGGTTTGGAACAACCGATGTATCATATAGACCAAATATGAGATTTGAATATTAGCATATATTTATAAATAAAAAAAAGAATGGCAACAAAATTAAGTTTAAAACAAATAGCAGACATAGATAATTTACCCTTTTACTTAAAAAGACTGGGTGAATTAACTATTGAAGATAATAACATCGTACTTAACCACCCATTAAGTGGTGATACATCACACAAATCGGTTGGAGCTGGTTTTACAATATATGATGGTGATGGTTTAGGTAATGATATCACTTTTAGTGTAGTTCCTTTAAATACTTTATCAGGAACAACAGAATACCCAACTAGTGGTGGTACTGAAAACAGAGCATGGGGTACAGAATTAAGTGATATTATATTAAAAAATACTGATATTAATAACGCAAACGGTTTAAGAGTTATTAAAGAAACAGATATTGTTAATGGTGGTGTTATTGGTTCGGGTTCACCTTATAGTGGTAGTACAAGAGAATTAACTTATTTAAATAAGGTTTTATGGAATTCTGGTGAGGTTCCTTCTGTTGGTGATTTATTACCTGGTCAGTTAGCAATAAACGTTACTGATGGAAAATTATTTTTCTTAAAATTAACTGATGGTGTTTATGAAGTTATTACAATGGATAATAGTGTTACGGCTTCGGGTACAACATCGTCCTCAGCAAGTCCCACACAACCATCAGGACCAACAATACAAAACTTAACATGGACATCATCAACAGGTACTAGTAATGGTAACAAATATCCTGCATATGGACTTTACGATTATTCACACACTATGTATATAATTAGGGCAGATGAATTATCAGGCAGTAAATTATTAAATGGTTTAGAAATAGAGTTAGATGGATATACCGCAGGATATACATATAATAACCAAATAATAAAATTAGCACATATCACAGATAATGAGTTTGGTACTTCTGTACAAGTTAATTTAAGTGGTATTGGTGGTTTAACTGATTTAACAACAGTTAAAAATAACTTTACGTTTACAATTAGTTCGTCTGGATATCAAACAATAGATTTTGATACGAACTTTGAATATAATGGGAGTGATAATTTATTAATTATTTGGGAAAATAGAGATGGTAGTTATTCTTCAGGATATGGATGGGCAGAATGCTACTTCGATAACACATATTATGATTCATGGTATAAATACCAAGATAGCTCTTATCCATCAGGATATGGTACAAGAGATCAGTCATATAGACCTAACTTTAAATTAAAATATTAAAAAAAATGGCAGTAGATACACAAACATTAATTAGTGAATTACAAAATTACGGAACAGTAGATTTTTGTGGTATTAATAACCCAAAATCTTATGTTGTTGTATTACAAAACGTTATTACAGACGAAATAACTATAAAAAATATCATAGAAAATTATATATTAACAGATTATCCAACTCAAGATGTTATAACATTGGTTGATGGGGTTTTTAAGTGCCAATATTCAATTAATTAAGCACTAAAATACTTTTCGGTATATTTATATATTAAAGATATAAAAACAATACTAACTAGTATTTAATAAATTATTTAAATGGGGATAAATAGTTATTATTTCAATAATATAGATGGGCGTTTAATAGATGTTGATAATTATGATTTTTGGTTGTCTGCGGATAATCAAGGTCAATTATTAGAATATGCTAAAACAAACGTTGATGGGTGTTCAGGTAAGTTTGATGTTGTTACAGACAATCTTGTACTTTGGTTAGATGTTAATAATTCTAACACAACAACAAATGGTAATTCCCTAACTTCCCTTAAACAATGGAAAAATTTAACAATCCAACCCCAATCAGGAATAACTTTATGTGATTTTGGTTTAACAGGTGTAGATAATGGTAGATATAACCAATTATCAGGTTTAACCGTTAATATCACATCGGCAGATACAAAAATAATTCTATACCCCGTAACAGGTTATACAACAACTTCAGCAACAACAATAGGAACAAAAGGTAAATATGATTATCCTATTGCCTTTGTTGAAGATGTAGCAACAAAAGACATATGTACCGTAGGTAATACTTTATGTTTAAACGGAGGTTTTTATCAAGGATACTTTAAACTAGATTTCGAAGATCCAAATCCCAAAAAAATAACTGGAACAACAACTAATGATTGTGGAACAACAACAAAAACCGATTTGGTTAACGTTGATAGAGACGCCACAAAATATGATTTGATACCAACTAACTTTGATGGTGGTTGGACAATGGAAACGTGGTTAAAATGGGATAATTCTTCATGTTCTGGTTTAACAGGTAATGTTTTAAATAATACATTTACTGCTAATACAGGATTTTTCTTTTATATAGGAACAAGAGCAGAAAATAAGTTTTGGGACGCTTTTTCAGGAGAAACAAATTTATATACTTGTGACGGTGTAGTGCCTTTATCCCCAGAAGGATCACAACCCGTTATTACAACTGCAGGCCAAGATTGGTTTTCAAAGAGTAGTTTTGGTCGCAGTTGTAAGCAAGTATGTGAAACTCCAGCTGAAACAATAACAGCAACAACATATTGTGACCAATTATCTGAAAACGCGTTAGGTTTTAGAATAACACCTGATGGTAGAATTGGTTATAGAAAAATGACCGTTAGTGGTTTTGAATATTTTTGTGATGATAATGGTAATAAGGTAAACGATAATTGTGTTAATAGTAAGTTTAAAATAACTGGTACAACAATGGAAGAAGGTTATTCCGAACCAATTATATTAACAGGTGATAATTGGACCCATATTGTTGTTACTTATTCACAAAATACAATTAAACACGGTTTACCGGCTGGAACATTAAGGTTTTGGGTTAATGGTAGGGTTGTTTATAGGGTAGATGATTTTATTGGTTTACAATTAAGGGCTTTAGATGAGTGGAGTTCAAAACAATTAGGTGTACCTTATAATATATCGTGGGGTGGAGGAACACAAGGTTTATTAGAAAGCCAAACTTTTGGTGGTCCTGATACAAAAGATCAAGGTTTGGATTTGGCAACCAATTTTGCTGGAACATTTGATGGTGAATTATCACAATTAAGATTTTATGATAAGGCACTTAATTTAATGGAAATTAGAAACAATTTATATATAGATTGTTCAAGATATTGCGTTGAAGAAACTTATGGTGGTTCTTTAATTAAACAACCATCGTTAGATTATTGTGATGATATATGTAGTTCTAATACTTTAATTTATACAAATAGTGTTGGTATTATTTTGGATTTAACTGCGTATATTAGACCTGGTTCTATTGAGATAGAACATATTGGGGTTTTACGTAAACCGCATTCAACTGATTTAACATTTGATTTTAAAAATACTTTAGGTGTTTTATCAGGCAGTAGTATTATTATAGACGGATCTATTTTTATTCCTAGTGGTTCAATATCAGGTAGTTGTATGACCGTGTTGAATGATAATTATAATAGGTTAACTAGTGATTATACTATCCATGATTTTATTGTTAGTGGTGATGATAATATTAAAATGGAACGTAATGATGATGTTGTTTATGAAATGCCATTAAACACACCAAACAATATTATAAACACAGGGACTACAAACAATAATAACAATAATACAAACACAGGAAGTACAAACAATAATATCGTGTCTGGTGGTAATAATACAGTATCTGTTAATTCAACAACAAACAAAACAATTTACTATGGTAAATTAGTTACTACTAGTTTAAATATTAATGATATAGATACTTTAAGTAATAAAACAACAAAACAAATTGTTAATTCTTATTTAGAATTAAATGATATGTATGGTTACGGTTATATTTTAATACCTGACACGATGGAACAACCATCTATGTTTAGAAATAGTAATGAAGGTTGTTTAGGTTTTGCTGTACCAACAATATTGATGCCAGATGTGGTATTAAATAACATAACATACAAAGTTTATAGAACTTTTGTGGCAACACATTCAAATGTTGATTTGTGGTTGTGTAAATAATTGGATGTATGAGTAAATTTGAACTTATAGGTGGTGTTGGTATCATGGGATATATTAGTCCTATGGATACTAGGGATACCTATCCGGTTATTGACCCTATATTTGGTATAGATGGGTTAAGAAATGTTGCCACACTACAAGAAATGGTTGACATACCGTTTGAAAGACGTAGACCTGGTATGTTGGTTGGTGTTAATGGTGGTGAGATATTTTATAAACTTAAAAATATTAATTGGGATGGTACAATTGCTGATTGGGAGGAATTCACACTTAAAAGTGATAATAATATAGACAAGGAACACCCTAACGGTGATATAGATGGTATTAATACCATATTTACTTTAACACACCAGCCTATTATTGGTAGTGAGCATTTATATTTAAATGGTTTGTTACAAGAAGAAGGTGGTGAAGATTATAGTATAAGTGGTGGGACTATAACTTTTACAGAACCTCCATTGAGTGGTTCAAGAATTAGGTGTTCATACAGATACTAAAAAAAAAATAACGTTTATGTGAACATCAATAAAATAATGGATATTTATTTATAGAAGAAAAATGAAAATGGAAAAAAATAAAACTTATACAACATCGGACTTATACTTAACAGCCTTTTTAAAATTAAAAGGATATAAGTTTTTAGTGGAAAAAAATAAAAATAAAGCAGTATTTGTGTTTGACAGGACTGATGAATTAATTGTTTTAGTCGGTCAGTATTTAACTCAAGACGCAACTTGTTGTCCACTATCATATAGTAACGCAATCAAAAATTTAAAAAATCTTATTTATAATTTATAAATGTTAAAAAAAGTTAAAAATTAATTTTTACCATTTACTTATATATTTATAATGAAAACGACTGATTTTATATCAGTCAAAATATTTATATTTATATTATTATTTATCTTTAATTATTTATATCTAGTGGAATTATAAGGGTTCTCCTTATTATCCAGGTCTCTTTATTTATATTTGTATTTATCAACCAAACAAAAAATTTATGTTTAATTTTTTGGTGTAAACGAACACAATAATGTTAATAATAAAATAAAAAAAAACAATTATTATGGCAAATACAAGAATTATATTAAACAGACAATCCGACTTAAAATTAACGGGTGCTGAAATTTTAGAACCGATTGGTATTGTTGAAGGTGACATCGCCGGTTTGGTTGCTCACTTTGAGGCTGTAGAAGCATCAATCTCAACAGAAATTAGTGATAGAGGTGTTGCAGTATCAGCTGAAGAATCAGCAAGAATCGCAGGTGATTCATCTTTAGAATCAAAATTAAACTCTGATATCGCAGCTGAAGAATCTTCAAGAATTTCTGGTGACGTTTCATTAGAGGCTAAAGTATCTACTGAAAAAGCTAGAATTGATGCTATCTTAGAAGCATCTGATGCTGACAAAGATTCATTCGCAGAAATCGTAACATTAATCAACTCTGTTGATACTGAAAACGACCAAGCATTTGCATCTTACGTATTATCTAATGACGCGGCTTTATCAACTGAAGAATCTTCAAGAATTTCAGGAGACGCTTCTTTAGAATTAAGATTGTCAATCGAGGAATCAACTCACGCTGTTGAGTATTCAACTGAAGTTGCTGCTAGAGAAACTGCAATCAGTGCTGAAGAATCTTCAAGAATCGCAGGTGATGATTCATTAGAGTTAAGATTATCAATCGAAGAATCAACTCACGCTGTTGAGTACTCTACTGAGGTTGCTACTAGAGAAGCTGCAGTATCTGCTGAAAAATCTTCAAGAATATTAGCCGACCAAAACGAACAAGAAGCTAGAGTTGCTGGTGATTTATCTTTAGAAACAGTTATCAACAACTTAAATGTAAGTAACGCAACAGATTTATCTGCTGAGATTTCTTCAAGAGAATCAGGAGACGCATCTTTAGACACTGCATTATCTGCTGAGATTTCAAGAGCTATCGAAGCTGAAGGGTCAATCGCTACAGTATTATCAAGTGAGGTATCTTCAATCATCGCTAACACTGACTTAACTTCAATCGATTCATTCGCAGAAGTTGTTAGTGAATTAGATGTTGAAGAATCAGTACGTTTAGCTAGTGATACTTCATTAGAGGCTGAAATCGATGCATTACCTTTAACTGATGATGTAACAATCGAGGTTGATGGTGATAACAACATTAGATTAAAAGATACAGTTGCTGCTGGTGTAGAAGGTTCAAGAACATTCGAAGGATTAAACAACGCTGGTGTTCAACCAAACACATTAGCAGGATACGGAGATTTATCTTTCATTACTAAAGGAATTTTAGATGCATTCGATACTTCTGTAACAGGTGATGTATCTGCTGAGGCTAGTTCAAGAGCTGCTGCTGACGCTTCTTTAGAATTAAGATTATCTGTTGAGGAATCAACTCACGCTGTTGAGTATTCAACTGAAGTTGCTGCTAGAGAAGCTGCAATCAGTGCTGAAGAATCTTCAAGAGTTGTTGCTGATGGTTCATTAGAATCAAAAATCAATTCTGATATTTCTTCTGAAGAATCTTCAAGAGTTGCTGGTGACGCATCAATCCAATCTCAAATTGACGCAATTATGTCAGGGTCTACTGTAGACTTAGATAACTTCTCTGAAGTTGTTGCATTTGTTGAAGCTATCGATTTAGAGAATGATAACTCATTATTAGCTGCTGTTAGTTCAATTGAAACTAAACACGATGCTGAGGTATCTGCTGAAACTAGTTCAAGAGTTTCTGCTGACTTAGCTGAACAAAACGCAAGAATCGCTGGTGATGCTGCTGTTACAGCTGCATACGAAGCTGCTGTCTCTGTAGAAGCTTCTACTAGAGTTGCTGCTGACGCATCTTTAGAAACAAAATTAAACTCTGATATTTCTGCTGAAGAATCTTCAAGAGTTGCTGGTGATGCATCTTTAGAGTTAAGATTATCAATCGAAGAATCAACTCACGCTGTTGAATACTCTACTGAAGTTGCTGCTAGAGAAGCTGCAATCAGTGCTGAGGAATCAACAAGATTATCTATTGATGAGGCTATCAAAGCTGGTGTTAACAACGCTTTAACTCAAATCAAAGGTATGGTGATGAACGCTGCTAGAGAAGCTAGATTTAAAGGTCTTTCTCTTGAAACTGGTGATGGTGTAACCACTGATTTCGGCGTTACGGTTCATGGTGCTCCAGTAGTATACTTAAATGGTTTATTACAACATGCGGGGTCATCATATGATTACACAACTACTAGTGGTGTTGATGGTAAAGGTAATCCTGTTATTACTGTATCGTTTAATAATGCACCTGAAGATGGGGCATTAATTGGATTCTATGGTCAGGAAAGTTATGTTGCTAATGATAACTGGTATGGTGATTTAACTCCATTAGTATAATCTACAACCCTAGATTAAACTAAAAACCAATGTATTATTAATTTAATACATAAACAAAAAAAGGGGAGGATGAAATACTCCTCCCTCTTTTTATTTTTAACACTTATGAAAAAAGAATATAAAATAAAAAGCACAAGAATTCAACAATAATGATTTTGTTGATAACACCAATGAGTGGTATTATATCGAACCAACAACAACCCAATTCGAAAATATTTTTCCCAGAATGATAAATTTAACACCATCAAAAACAACATTTAACGTATGTGATGCTGGATTTGGTTTGGGTACAATGATGTATAACTTTTATATTGAATCCAAAAAATTTGAGGACAAAACTTTTAATTTTTTTGGTGTTGAGAAGTATAAAGAGTATGTTGATTTTTTTAATAAAAACCTAAAAGGTTATTGGGATAATAATATCGATTTGTATGTTGATGATATTATGAATCATAATTATGGTAAATATGATATTGTTTATTGTTACGCACCATTTAAGAATGAAAATAAATTGATGGATATGTATCAAAAAATTGTTGATGAGTTAAAACCAAACGGAATATTGATTGAATATGCATGGTCTGGAATGGGGTTTTATTCTTCTATAAGAAAAACACATAAAAATAACCCTGAAACAACAAAATTAGTTCGATTAATTACTCATGATGTGTTAATAAAACTATAAAATAACAAATTAAACTTAAAAAAACAAAAAAAATGGAATTAAAACCAGGATTTTACAAAGAAACTGAAGAAGGTTGGTATTATGCACCAAACGCAGTGTATAATGGTGATTATTCTTTATTAAAAGAACAAAAAGATACTTATCCATTCCCAGTTGATGGATGGAAATGGTATGATGATGAACCTGAAGGGTTTGTCGATATATTTAATAAACCTGAAGAAGATAATGTTTCAGAAGAAGAAACTTCATTATAATAAAAAAACAATAACAAATTAATTAAAAAAAAATAAAATATTATGGCACAAGTAGTAGGAGGAGTTCAAGCTCCAAAATACATCTATTTACCGAATGCAACAATAAGATACAACAAATTAACTTATAATTATCCAATCGATACAACTCCGTACAAAACTTATACAAGACCAGTGGATTGGTTGGATTTACCAGTGGTAAATGAAGGTGATGAAGTAATTTACATGTTGGTTGCAATTTATGAAAATAACCCAAATTATATTGGGTTAAAAGTAAGAGGAAACTATACTGTTGATTGGGGTAATGGAGATATCCAAAATTATGATAGTAACTCATCAACATCATCAAATGATAAAATAAATTATTCGTTTGATTGGAATGATTTTGACGAATCAACAATAACATCTGATGGTTATAAACAGGCTATTGTTAAAATAACACCACAAGTTGCTGGTGAATTAACTTATTTTGATTTAGCTATATATCATTCACCTTATAATGGTATTGAAGCACCTATTTTAGATATTAAAATGGCTGGTCAAAATATTGACACAATAAAACTTTCAAGTTCATTAATCAATTTAGAACAATTTGAGTTTGTTGGGTCACATAGTATAACAAATGGTTATTATATGTTTAATGGTAGTGGTATTAGAAAATTGGTTGGTTTTGATATGGGTGGTATAACAAATGCTACCAATATGTTTTCGAATTGTACTAAATTAATAGAATTACCTAATTTAGATTTGTCAAATGTAACAAACACAAATAGTATGTTTTTAGGGTGTTATGATATCGAAAGATTTCCGATATTCGACATCATATCTACCACTAACGCATATCGTATGTTTTACAGTTGTAGTAGTTTAAGAGAAATAGAAATTACGGGTACAGAGAATGTACAAAATATGGAGGATATGTTTATGAACTGTTCTTCTTTAACAAAAGTGGTAGGTTTAAAAACAGATTCTGCAACAACAACAAAAGAGATGTTTAGTGGTTGTAGTAAGTTATATGATTTACCACAACTTAATTTACAAAATTGTACGATAACTTTTAATATGTTTTATTATTGTTTATCAATAATTAAATTTGATAATGGTATTATTAACACTCCTAACATACCAAATATGAATGGTATGTTTGGTAATTGTCAATCTTTAATTGAGATACCTAAAGATTTTGATGCAAGTAGTTGTACAGATGCTAGTTATATGTTTTATAACACTATTTCTTTAAGAAGAATACCTAATATTAACACATCTAATGTATTGAATGCTACTCAAATGTTTAATGGTTCTGGTATTTTAGAATTACCAGATTTAGATTTTAGTAATTGTACTAATATGAATAGTATGTTTAATAGATCAAAAATACAAAGATTACCAGAATCTTTTAATACATCTTCTTGTACCAATATGTATAGAATGTTTTATCAGTGTTACGATTTGGTTGAAATACCTTCTATTGATACATCAAAAAATACTAACTTTAATAACATGTTTGGTTATTCAAAGGTAAAATCTTTACCAGTTATTGATTTTAGTTCACATAATACTACAGCAAATAGTAACCCTTTTGTTAGTTGTAGTCAATTAACTGGTATAACAATTACGAATATTCAGGGTACAACTAGTTTATATAATTTTTTCAGTGGTTGTCAATCATTAACAGAGGTTAATATACCTGACACATCACATGTAACCAAAATGTATGCTATGTTTCAAAATTGTAAATCATTATTGGTGGCACCAAATTTAAACACTTCAAGTTGTACTGATATGTCTGGTATGTTTAATGCTAGTGGTATAAAAGTAGCACCAGTGTATGATTTAACAAATGTGACAACAATGTCCACAATGTTTTATCAATGTCCTAATTTGGAACATATACCATCTATGAATACATCAAACGTAACTAATATGTATAGAATGTGTTATAACACTAGTAGAATAAAAACTATTGGTACATTAGATATGTCTTCATTAAATACAACATCAGCGGCTAACCTTATCTTTAATAGTGTTGGTAATGTTTATAAGTCAGGTATAGTTGGATTAAAATATACTCATACATATAATAGTGCTAATTTAGTTCACTCTGAATTAATAAACATCTTCAACAACTTGGGTAATGCGACATCTCAAACAATAGATGTTAGATATAATCCAGGTACAGCTGATTTAACACCAACAGATATTGCAATAGCAACATCAAAAGGATGGACTGTAACGGTTTAATAAAAAAAAATGAAGGGAGGTGAATATCTCCCTTTTTTTATGATATTTATATAAAAAAAATAAATTATGATAATAGTAACAAAAACAGAAATGAATGAAAAATGGTGGATTGCAACAAATGAAGATAATTCAATTGTTCACTACGGAAAAACTGA
>Ga0070745_1000347_pt1 | contig 29560 bp, 24 predicted proteins | sample VirMetDEL_Mar_4_FD_77438 | JGI IMG/M metagenome (GOLD analysis project Ga0070745, IMG submission 77438) | Aqueous microbial communities from the Delaware River and Bay under freshwater to marine salinity gradient to study organic matter... | ecosystem: Environmental > Aquatic > Marine > Coastal ...
AGTCAGTGCCGTCAGGGGTTCAATAGCGTCGGCGCTCAAAGTAGCTAGATCATCATCGCTTTTCCTCCACTTTCGATGAGTTGCGAGACGAACGCAGAGCACGTATTGAGCACGCGCTTTGGGAGAGACTGATCAGCGTCTGCGGACTAGATCCCAGTGTTTTAGATGTCGCACTCATCCGAAGCACTGTCGCAGGTCTTCAAGCAGGCCCGATCCACAGTTGGAAGGATCTTTGGACCCATACCCTTCAGCTTCCTGATTCCACTCCAGTGCATTGGCTCACTAGTCACCGACTGGAAGACGAAACCGCCGGCTAGATATGGTCGAGAACGTCGACCCTGTCACCCTGAAATTGCGGCCCTCCACCCGTGCCCTCAGCGGAACTTCGGCCAGTTACTCATCGCGACTCTTCTTGAACTCCTACGCCCACACCGCCGAGGTCACTGGGCCCACAACTCCTCGATATTGATGGGTGGGTTCCCCTCAATACTTTGGTCAAGTCAAGGGTGATGTTCGAGTCTTCGGTGCGAGTATCCTGATCGACACTGACGCCCTGCACTACGGCGCTCACGGGGAGGCGCCCAATCCATTGAGCAAGATAAGGCACGCTCGCAAACTACTCGGAGCCTCTGAATTCCTAGGGGGCACGTTCTCTGGAGAATCTAGGCCATTCTCGGCGAAGACCGATCCCACCACTCCTGCACCGGAGGCATTTGCGTTGACTGGTAAATCTCGGAATAGTCACCCTTGAAGAGTGTGTTAATCGGGGGCATGTTCAGCGATCCTCCGCCGTGAACGAGGAACCGGTCATGCCAGTCCCGTTGCGTTTCATCAACGCGCCATTCGACCGATATGCCCCTAGCAGCGAGCTCCCTGCGAAATCGGTCGTAGTCGGCGAAGGTCTTGGGCGAAAGATCCGCCTGCTTCCCCGAAATGATTCGCAAACTCGTCACCGTGGAGGGGTCGAGTTCGTCGACAAGTTCCTCGAACGCCTTCACATTAAAGTGCGGATCAGCCCACGTTACTGCCCCGCGTAGGGTGCGAAGAACGCGGCGAAGTCGGGCAAGGTTTGAGAATGGCGTCCTGGGCGAGATCATTGCAGCTAGATCGGGTACTTCCCCGGCCTTGGCGGCGTCGGCATCGTCGGAAATCATGCGGATCGTCTTCGTCTTCGTTGAAAATCTGAGCACATCGACCTCGTTAAGCCAGCGGAACCCGCGCCTAGCGCTTTCGATCGAGAAGCCAGCGGACACAACTCGGTGGCGCTTTAAGAGATCCAGAACGCCTTCATCCGATATCGCTGGAAAGTTTCGAAGTTCTTGGTCCATTAGCTGCACGGGAACCGTCGCGCGCGCCGCTTGCCCCAAAATTTTCTTCGTAGCGACGTTATCCCTGATAATCCAAGCTGCTCGGTAGAGCGCATCACCAGCGGTCGTCAGCTGCCCATCCTTTGCAAGACCTCCGGCAGCAAGGACATCGATCTCATCAACAGTCGGGTTCGCGACGCCATGACCGTAGTCGCGCACAGAGGCGAGTAGTTGAGCCACGGACACAGCAAAGATTGACTCATTCATCATTGCCACTCTGCGGTGGGTATCCGAATACATCAAGCACGGTCAAAATATCCTCGATCGGCCACTTCGTCATATTGATTGTCACCGCGATCTCGACGGAACCCGTACCGCGAGTGACTCGTGGCTGCAACGGAAGTTCAAATGCGGCGAAACGGGGCAATTCGTTTTTAGGAGTCTCCGCCTCGGGGCGATTGGCGTATGAGGTGATTTCGATGTCGCGCGTATCCTTCTCTTCGATTGGGGGTTCGGGACTCGCGGGAGGCACGCCCTCCATGACGACTCTGCCATCTGCGTCAAGCATCCCCGCGTGCTTCACAGATTCAATGAATGCCTCCGCTGCGACTTTGGCGTCCTCAGTCGCAAGTGAGTAGTCGAACTCAAAGCGACCGGCCAATGAACCAGAGGTAGGTAGAGGGTGGCCATTGCTCTGTCGCAACACCGTCGCATACGGTTCGACGCCGAGAAGTGCGCGACGGCGGCCGTCGCACTGATTCTGTGTATCGCCGGTGTTTACAACCGCCAGCCCAATCTCACTCAGCTTCATCTGACCCTCGTGCTTATCCATCAGATGGAAAACCCGAAGAGCGGCAACCTTTGCTCGCCAACCACCACCACTAGCCAGAACGTCGTCCCTGCCACTGATCGCTCTTGCAACCGAGATGGGAGGTGCCGTTCCCTGGCGAGCTGCTTCCCAGACTCCGCGTGCATATGTTTCGGCGACAACTAAGGACACTCTGGGCAAGCCGTGCTTTGCGCGTGGCGTCGACGAAGCCGAAGGGGCCTCGGTTGATACTTCAGACACTTAGTCCTCCTCGAGCAACAGGATGTTGTCGCGAACACTCTGGAGGATCCGGGTAATCGTCTCAGGGGAAGCGTCGCTCGGGATGTGAATTTCGATGTTGACATTAACCACCCGGCTGGGTTTCAAGGTAGCGACGGGGACGGCGGTGCCCTGCGGCGTTGGGGCCGGCGGCGTGCTAGGCGCCGGGTTCGTGATCGGCGTCGCAGTCAAAGCGAGCTGTGGGGCCAGCTTGGACGCGGGGCCGTCAGGTGGGGTGTCGCCGGGAGCACGAAGGACTAAGCGGGCGATAGCATCCGAGTCCCCTTTGAAGTAAGTCTCCGGTCGCCCCCTTCCCGCGGAGACGTATTTGCCAAGTCCTGCGGCGTCAGCAAATCTCATGAAAAACACGACGGCATCTGTAAGCCCAGCGCCCTTTGCACCTTCGAGGAGTCCTTCGTGGTTCTTGTACCAGTAATCCGCTACGGCTGTCTTCAGGGTGTCTGGGCCTGCGGTGTAGTGCATCCACTCGACGGTCGCGGCATAGAGTTCCTTTCGGGCGAGTAGCTCCGCCATTACCGTTGCCTTCTCACCGGGGTCGAGACTTGTTGCAAATCTGCGACCCTCACTAGTGATTTCTATCTTTTGGCCGTCGCGTTCAATCAGACCTACGTAGGCCGCCGCCTCAAGCTTCCGGTTGTCCGTTGTCTTGGAGTCGAGCGCGCCGCGTACCTTCGCGAGATCGACGAGTCCGATCTGGGTGCGAAGGTAGGAGAGGAGCTTTTCGAGGTCCTCCATCGTCGTCTTGAGGGGAAGCATTGGTGGCTCATTTCTCTCGGCCTAACGGTTTGCTGTGGTTCAACACAGAGTCAGAGTACCACTAGGGCGGAAAATTGCCCAGCGAATCAACAATATAGGGATTCTAGAAAGGAAGTGATGTCGAACATGGCCACTTTTTGTTGTCCTTATTGAAGACTTAGCAGTCAACTTGTAATTAATGGTTTGAGTTTGTTTGTTAAAAGTCCTGATCAATTGGACAATTTTTAATAACGGTCTGGTATCCCTAACCCATACTCTATTTATCAACATCAAATTAGTACTTTGACACCTATTTATCCGCTCCTACTAAATGAGCAAACGGCATTTCGCAGTTTAATGGTGGCGGTGGTTTGGCCAGGCGCCTAGGGTGGATCGTCGCTCGGCCCCGGGGTGACCAGCGCTGGGATCGGTGCAACCGAACTTGCGAAGCTCGCAACCCTCGAGCTGTGGAGGCTTAGTCAGCGGCTTTCGTGTGCGGGCGCCGAACCGGCCACCCCAGCACCACCGGAGTTTCGCCTAATGCCCTGCGTCACTCACCAACTTGAGGCCCACGATGCAACCGACGAGACCGAGCAAAAGCAGCACCTTGATGACACTTGCAGGCTCAGCGCCCGTGATCATCGCGTAGGCGACCGTGAGGGATGCGCCGATGCCCACCCACACGGCGTAGGCAGTGCCCGTTGGTATCTCGCGCATCGAGAAAGCAAGCCCCGCCATGCTCGCCACGAGAGTGACGCCAAACACGACAGTTGGCCAGAATTTGGTGAAACCCTCCGCCTTACCGAGGGCTGTAGCCCAGACGGCTTCGAGCACGCCAGAAACAACAAGAATGATCCACGACACGATGAACTCCTTGGCAAGTCTTGTCGCGCGCCGGGTACTTGACCATCGTCCGGGAGCCGGTCTCGGCTCTACGTAAATAACTGTGCCCGACATGCCTGTGCAAGCACTGTGCAGCCTGCTGCCGCTTGGTGGCTGCCGCGCCGCTGCGGCTCGCCACCGCCGGCTCGCCTCCCTCAGAACCCCGCGACAGTCGACGCGATCACCGAGATCAGCAGGGGCGCAACACCGAGCAACATAAACGCGGGAAGCACACACACTCCGAGCGGGAGCATGAGGCGCACCGAGAGGCTCGCGGCGCGACTCGCGGCATCGGCCCTCGCCTGCCGGCGTTGCTCCTCGGCTTCAGCCCGCAGCAGTTCGCCGGCGGGAACCCCCGCGCGGCTCGAGAGCTCGACGGTGCGCGAGACGAGGGCGGCCTCGGTAGCTGAACCGCGGATGCCGCACGCTACAGCCGCGGCATCCACCGATGCTGTGGCGCGCTCAAGGGCTCCGCCTCCGGAGACCGCGATGGCAGTGAGCTCGCACCACAGCCCTGGACTCACGTCGGTGGGTTGTGCCCGGGCGATGAGTGCGCGATTCCAGCGGTGCCCGGCGAACAGCAAAATCGCCCCGCCAACGAGGCACGCAATGCCAAGCGGGTTGGTAAACAGGGTGCCGAGTGGATCGAAGCCGAGCACGATAGCAAACAGCACGCCAACGAGCGGAAGTGCCATGACAAGTTTGGCCGTCGCAACGGGAGCGGCGAGCGCCGTCTGCATTTCGCGTTGCGAGTCGGCGAGCCCACGAAGGGAGGCGGCCATGTGTCGCAGGGTCGGCGCGAGCGGAGCCCCGGCCTCGCTCGCGACCCACCATGACGCGGCGAGCGCACGCCACGCAGCACGTTGCCTAGCGGCGGGCCCAGAATCCGAACCCGCGCTCGCCCCGACGCCCGCACCCCCCTCACCATGCCCACCCATCACATCCAGAATCGCCTCGGCAACGGGCATGCCACTCGAAACCTCCTGCGAAACCCGAGCAACCACACCGTTCGCCTCCGCGTCCAGATACGACCACGCGGCGACGGGAGTCACCCCTGCAGCAAGCAACACGGCAAGTCGGTGGGCGGTGGATGCAACACCCGCAAGCTCGCTCACCCGACCCCACCGCCCGCCACGGGCCCAGCCCCGGCTGCGCCACCCACGGCACTAGAAACCCCCACAACTGCCAGCCGATCCCGCCCATCGAGCTCGAGCCTGCCGATGCTCTGAAGCCGCCGCACACCATCGGTGCGGTCGAGGTGCACGACCGCGCCGATGGCGCTCACTGTCTGACGCGCGACCGCCTCGGCGCTCATGCCTGCGAGCGCGCCGAGAGCCTCGAGTCGTGCAGGAACATCAGCGAGAGAGTTGGCGTGCAGAGTGCCCGCTCCCCCGTCGTGCCCGGTGTTGAGGGCCGCGAGCAGATCGCGCACTTCCGCTCCGCGGCACTCGCCGAGCACGAGACGGTCCGGGCGCATACGCAGGGCTTCACGCACGAGCCGCGTGAGGTCGACCTCGCCAGCGCCCTCCAAATTGGCTTGCCTCGCCTCGAGCGCGACAAACTGGGGGTGGGCGACCCTGAGCTCTGCAACATCCTCGACAGCAATGATGCGCTCGCTCGGGGAAGCCTCACCGAGCATGGCCGACAGCAGAGTGGTCTTTCCGCTGCCCCCGGCGCCACTCACCAGGATGTTGGCTCGACTCGCAATGAGCGCACACAGCGCATCGAGTTGCCCTGCTGCGAAGAAGCCTGCGGCGTCGAGCTCAGCGAGCCCCCATCGTTCAATTCGCGGCAAACGAATGGACAGCAGAGTGCCGTGCGCAGAAATCGGTGGCAGCACAGCGTGCACCCTGATGCCGTCGTGAAGCCGCGCATCAACGCACGGAGTTGTCTCGTCGATATGTCTGCCCGCGAGAGCCATGAGCGAGACGGCGAGCGCCCTGATCGTGGCCTCGCTGCACGACATGCCACGCACCTTCGATAGCCCCGCGCCCCTGTCGACCCACACCTCGTCGGGACCGTTGACAAAAACGTCGGTGACCCTCGCATCGGCCACAAGAAAGGCGAGCGGCCCGAACTCTTCCGGATACCCGCCGGAACGCCCCACACGCGAAGCCACGGCGGACTCCGGATGCCGCGACAGCCCACCCACGCCGCTCTCAACCCTGCGCGGCACAAACGGCACAAACGGCACCAGCGCACCCTCGGCAACGCCCGCCGCAGGCGCCACGTTTCGAGTCGGAGCCTCACTCATGCGGCAACGGTAGGGCAGCACGGACCCGTGGAGCGGGTGTGCGCGAACAACGGGAGTGCACGGTATCCGCAGCCCAGTGGGGAGGAGTGGTGAAGCCCGCCGACGGAAGACCGTGCGCGAAAAAGCAGCCTTAAGGGAGAGGGGCGACGCCCGTTGGGGGGAACGGGCGTCGCCACGGCAACGCTGATTGGGGGGAATCGTGTGCGCTGCTGCCAGATGTATGAAACCTGACGTTGCTTACTTTACTCCCGCACCCCCACACATCACGAGGGTTTTTCCACAGTTGCCAGTTAGCTCTCAGGCCGGGGCTAGGATCGAAGAACTCACTCACCAGTTCGCGGCATCCCTGGCACGTCCGCGAAATCGACCAAGGATGACGATGTCCAGCAATTCGATTGACAGCCTGCTCCACGAAGAACGGCGTTTTCCGCCCACCGCGGAGTTCACAGCACACTCCGTAGCAGACCCGGAAATGTATGAGGCCGCGAAGGCCGACAGGGTCGGTTTTTGGGCAGAACAAGCCCGCACCCTCCTTCATTGGGAAAAACCGTTCACTCACACCCTCGACTGGTCGAACCCACCGTTCGCCACGTGGTTTGCCGACGGAACCCTCAACGTTGCCTACAACTGCCTCGACCGTCACGTAGAAGCCGGAAACGGAGACCGAGTTGCTTTCCACTGGGAGGGCGAACCCGGCGACAGCCGCAGCCTCACCTACGCGGAACTCACGGCAGAAGTCAAAAAAGCAGCCAATGTGTTGCTGGGGCTCGGAATCGGCCAAGGCGACAGGGTCGCGATCTACATGCCCGTCATTCCGGAAGCCGTCATCGCGATGCTCGCCGTCGCCCGCATCGGCGCCGTGCACTCCGTCATCTTTGGTGGCTTCAGCGCTGAGAGCATTCGCGCCAGGGTCGAAGACGCCGATGCAAAACTCATCATCACAGCCGACGGAGGCTGGCGCAAAGGCAAAGTCTTCCCACTCAAAGCGGCCGTCGACGCTGCACTCGCCGCCGGAGACACAACAGTCACCAACGTTCTCGTCGTCAAGCGAGGCAACAACGAGGTCGAGTGGCACGACAACCGCGACTTGTGGTGGCACGACGCACTGGATGCCGCAGCCCCCGAACACACAGCCGAAGCGTTCGACGCCGAAAACCCGCTATTCATCCTGTACACCTCCGGCACAACCGGAAAACCCAAAGGCATCCTGCACACAAGCGGCGGTTACCTCACCCAGACGGCGTTCACCCACAAAAACGTTTTCGACGTGCATCCAGAAACCGACGTCTATTGGTGCACGGCCGATGTCGGCTGGATCACCGGTCACTCCTACGTTGTGTATGGCCCACTCGCCAACGGCGCGACTCAAGTGCTCTACGAAGGCACCCCCGACACACCGCACCCCGGCCGCTGGTGGGAGATCATCGAAAAGTACAAGGTCTCGATCTTCTACACGGCCCCCACAGCCATTCGCTCCTTCATGAAGCTTGGCCGCGAGATTCCACACAGCTTCGACCTCTCGAGCCTGCGTGTGCTCGGCTCGGTTGGTGAACCCATCAACCCCGAGGCATGGATGTGGTACCGCGACGTCATCGGATCGGGAACGACCCCGATCGTCGACACGTGGTGGCAAACCGAGACTGGCGCGATCATGATCGCGGCACTCCCCGGCATCACAACCCTCAAGCCGGGACTTGCCCAAACCCCCATCCCCGGAATCAAGATCGACATTTTGGGTGACGACGGCACGAGAGTCGACCCGCCCCAGGGCGGCCTTCTTGTGGTCTCCGAACCGTGGCCGGCCATGTTGCGCGGCATTTGGGGTGACCCCGACCGTTTTGTTGAAACGTACTGGTCGAAGTTCGCGCACCTCGGCGACTCCAAGTACTTCGCCGGTGACGGCGCACACGTCGACTCGGATGGCGACATTTGGTTGCTCGGTCGCGTCGACGACGTCATGAACGTGTCAGGTCACCGCCTCTCGACCGCAGAAATCGAGTCAGCTCTCGTCTCACACCACATGGTTGCTGAGGCAGCAGTGGTTGGCGCGGCCGACGAAACCACGGGCCAAGCCGTCGTAGCGTTCGTCATTCTGAAGGCCAATCAGACAGACGTTGACACTCCAGAAGAAGCCGCAGTCGTGTTGCGTTCACACGTGGCAACCCAGATCGGGGCTATTGCGCGCCCGCGCGAAATCTTCGTCGTGCAAGAACTACCGAAGACACGCTCAGGCAAAATTATGAGGCGCCTGCTTCAGGATGTCGCGGAGGGCCGTGAACTCGGCGACACCACAACCCTCACCGACACCTCGGTCATGCAGATCATCAGCGACCGCCTCCGCTAGCGTCTACGCGGGGTCAGCGCCTGGGGTCGGCCCCGGTTTTCAGCTCAAACAATGAAAGGTTCGGAACACCCGAAAAGCGTGGGCGTTCCGAACCTTCCATAACTCGCGAGAAAACCGCGACCGCCCCCGACACTTCTGTGGGTGAAAGCAACCGAGGCGATTGAGAGGGTGCACAGTGACACTTCACCATGAGCGGGAAAGCTCACCCCAGAAGCCTGGGGAGCGCCTACTTAAAGGTTCTGAGTTTCGGCCAGCTGGGACAATTGACCTCGAAGTACCGGATCGACCGGGGCTCTATGCAATCCGAGTCCGCGACCGAGCCGCGCTCCCGGCGCCCTTCAACATCATCAGCGAGAGCCGCGACACCGACCTGCTCTATATCGGCATCGCCGCCACAAGCCTGAAGCGTCGTTTTCTAGCGCAGGAACTTCGCGGTCGGGGGCACGGGACTCTCTTCCGAAGCATCGGAGCAATGCTTGGCTACCGCCCTCCAACAGGCAGTCTCATTGGCAAGGGCAATATGAGGAACTACAAGTTCACCCCTTCGGACAGCCAAGAGATTATCGGGTGGATCGATTCGAACCTCATAGTGAACTGGATCGAGTTTTCTGGCGCCCACGCCGTGGAGGAATCGGAGCTAATCAAGACGAACCTGCCGTTGCTAAACCTTCAAGGCAACCCAGTACGTCTGGGAGAACTATCGGCCCTCCGAGCGGAATGTGTGCGTATCGCCAACGCTGAATCTATGTAAGACTCCCCCGAAAGCTCGCCGCTTCGGGAGCCGAAGGCCAGATTGAGACAGCAAGCTGACACGTTGACCCCGAGCGTCGGCAGTTCCAGCCGCACCGACGGCTCGAGAGGGGTCGGTCGCGGTTTTCTCGCGAGTTATGGATGGTTCGGGACATCCACGCTTTTCGGGTGTTCCGAACCATCCATTGTGTGAGCTGAAAAACGGGGCCGACCTCTATCGAGGCGGCCCTGTCAATACTCAAACGAACAGCAGTTAGGCGAACTCGACGATCAGTTCAACCTCGACGGGCGAGTCGAGCGGGAGCACGGCAACGCCCACGGCACTTCGTGCGTGCACTCCAGCGTCGCCGAAGATCTCACCGAGCACGTTCGAGGCCCCGTTGATGACTCCAGGCTGGCCCGTGTAGTCGGGAGCGGATGCCACGAAACCGACGACCTTCACGATGCGCGTAACGCGATCGAGCGAGCCGATGACACTTTCGACGGCGGCGAGAGCGTTGAGCGCACACGTGCGCGCAAGGTCGGCGCCCGAGGCATCCGATACGCCAGCGCCGAGCTTGCCGGTCTCGGGAAGCTCGCCATCAATAAAGGGCAACTGGCCGGAGGTGTACACAAGGTTGCCGGTGATGACGGCTGGCGTGTAGGCGGCAACAGGTTTGGTCAGTGCCGGGAGGGTGATTCCGAGTTCGTCGAGGCGGTCGGCGATGGTGCTCATGATGCGTCTCCTTGTTGTTCACGCTTGAGGTATGCGACCAAGCCACCTTCGGGGCCGGTCACGATTTGAACGAGTTCCCAGCCCTCGGATCCCCAGTTGTTGAGGATGGCCGCGGTGTTGTGAATCATGAGGGGTGTGGTGAGGTATTCCCAGTTGGGCATTTGACGGCTTTCGCTCAGCTTAATCAGACGTGTGGTCGCTACCATTGATTCTATGTCTGCCCAAAAGATCTCCCCCAAAGGCTTCCTCACGGCGATAGCCGGGATGCTCGGTTTTAGTGCCATTGCCGGAGTACTCGTTACCGTCATGGTCACCCCCGCACTTGCCGTGACCGGCATGACTGCCACGAGCACAATCGGCATCTTCGATAGTCTGCCTGAGTTCATCGAGATCGGCGACCAGCCCCAGCAGAACGAGATCTTTGCGCAAAACGGAGTCAACGAAGATGGCACGGCGAGCTACCAGTCGATCGCTGTTGTGTTCAACCAGAACCGCGAAGAGGCCTCATGGGACAACGTCTCTCAGTATTTGAAGGATGCAACTGTCGCCGGTGAGGACCGCCGCTTTTACTCCCACGGAGGCGTTGACGTCGCCGGTGTTATTCGCGCTGCAGTCAAAAACGCTTTGGGCGGCGACTTGAGCGGTGCATCCACGCTGTCAATGCAGCTCGTGAAAAACATCTACATTCAGCAGGCTCTGCAGCTTCCGACTGAGGATGAGCAGAAAAAGGGCATCAACGACGCCCAAAAGACTTCTATTGACCGCAAGCTCAAGGAAATGAAGCTCGCCATCGGGCTTGAGAAGACATACACCAAGGATGAGATCCTTTTGGCGTACCTCAACATTGCCGGATTCGGTGGCAACACGTACGGCATTGAAGCCGCAGCTCAGCAGTACTACGGAACGTCTGCCGCTGAAGTGACTATCGCTCAAGCTGCCAGCCTTATCGCCATCGTGCAAGAGCCTGGCGCCCGCAGCCTGTCGAGCCCCGACAACTACGAGGCCAACCAAGACCGGCGCGACACAATCCTGTACTGGATGCACGAAGAAGGCATGATCACGCAGGCCGAGTACGACGAGGCTCTCGCCACTCCCGTTGACGAGACGACAGTCTCGCTCAACCCCCCGCGCAGCGGCTGCATCGCTGCGTACGACTACGCCAAGCAGTTCTGCGACTACGTGGTCAAAAACGTGAAGAACTACGCCACACTGGGCGCCGACGAACAAGAGCGCAAAGACAACTGGAAAATTGGTGGCTACAAGCTCTATACCTCGCTTGATTTGCGACTGCAGACTGTTGCTCAAGACACAGTGTCGAGCAGGGCACCCGCAGGCGAAACTCGACTCGAGTTGGGTTCGGCGTCAACATCGGTTGAAGTCGGTAGCGGTCGAATCCTTACGATGGCTCAAAACAAGACCTTCAACGACAGCTTGGCCGGCGGTGGACCCACCACTTCAGCCGTCAACTTCAACACCGATAAGGCTTACGGCGGATCGAGTGGTTTCCAGGTTGGATCAACCTACAAGACCTTCACACTTATCAACTGGCTTGAGAGCAACCATGGGCTCAACGAAGTAGTTAATGCTGCGCCACGCACCGAAAACCAAGCGCAGTTTGCGGACTCGTGTGATGGCCCTTACGGCGGCACGTGGACGTTCAAAAACTCGTCAGGAGAGCAAGGGACCCGCACGGTTCTGGCCGCCACAGTCGGCTCAGTGAACGGCGCGTACGCGTCCATGGGCATGCAGCTTGACCAGTGCTTGACCAAGAAAGCGGCCATGAAGCTGGGCGTTCACCCTGCGGGCGACGATCCTTCGACACCGGAACAGGAAGCAGTTCTCAACTCCTACCCTTCGGCAATTCTGGGAACAAATACTATTGCTCCACTGACGATGGCTTCTGCCTACGCGGGAATCGCAGCGGGTGGCTTGTACTGCAAGCCCACCGCCGTTGACTTCATCGTCAACGCCGCTGGAGAAACCCTGCCAGGTCAGGCTAAAGACTGTGCGATGGTGCTCGACCCAGAAGTTGCGGCGACAACGGCCTACGCCCTTCAGCAGGCCTACCGGTCATACGCTGCAAACGCTCGTGACGGTGTCCCGATGATGGCCAAGACCGGTACGACTGACAAGTCGCACCAAACGTGGCTCGTCGGAGCAAGCACTCGAGTTGCCACGGCCGTATGGTTCGGAAACATCAAGGGTGACTTCTCAATCGGTCGTTACCCTGGTGGCCTCGGCAACCGTCATGCGATTGCCAAAATTATCTTCGGCGCGGCAAACTCCCTCTACGGTGGCGGTGGATTCCCCGAACCTGCTGCACGACTCATGACGGGTGCTGGAGTCGAAGTTCCGTCACTCAACGGAGGCACGCTTGAGAACGCGAAGGCTCTGCTCGAAGGGCTCGGCCTGTCGTTCGCCGACGGTGGCCAGGTCAACTCTGACTTGCCTGCTGGAACGGTTGTCTCGAGCGACCCAGGAGCCGGCGCGATCACCGCTCGCGGCGTGACAGTAACGGTCTACACAAGCAACGGAGCAATGAGTACGGTGCCCGACGTCGTTTCAGGCAACCCTGACTATGCGTCCGCAAGCGCGACGCTGAATTCCGCTGGTTTCACCAACGTGCCGCCGCCAGTGTGTGTAGTGGTTGACCCCCTGAGCCCGAACATTGGCAAGGTTGTTTCAAGCGACCCGGGCGCAGGCAGCGTCTGGGTGCGAACCTCAGAAGTGAAGCTCGGCGTCGGCCAAGAGATTTGCCCGTAGTGCCTGACCGTCACGTGGCGGCTGTCGCACTTTCTGCGGTGGCCGCCACGGGCTTAGCAACGCTTGCGTGGGGAACGCTCGTCGAACGCAACCGATTCCGGGTGCGGCATGAAGTCCTACCCGTGCTCGAGCCGGGTGCGAAGGATGTGAAGGTTCTGCATCTCGCAGACATTCACCTTGCGCCGTGGCAGTCACGAAAGCAAGAGTGGATTCGTTCACTTTCTGACCTGTCGCCTGACCTCATCGTTAATACGGGCGACAACCTCGGACACGACAACGCCTACGAAGCCCTCGAATACACTCTTGCTCCGTTTGCTGATGTCCCGGGAGTTTTTGTCAACGGCTCCAACGACTACTCGGGCCCGATGCTCAAAAATCCATTCGCCTATTTTGGCGGCCCTTCGCGTCACAAACACACGGCGACCGCCCTCGACACGCCTCGACTTGAAGCGTTTTTTGAAGACAGCTTGGGGTGGAGAAACATCAACAATGCTACGGCTGCGCTCGAGGTCAACAACTCGCGGCTTGAGTTTTTCGGTGTCAATGATGCCCATCGTGGCTGGGATGACTTGGCCGGGCTGCCCGCAGCGATTGAGCGCCAGCGAGAGAGCGAAGAGTGGGGCGGCACGAGTTCGTCCGCAAGCGAATCGCTGTCGATAGGTGTCACCCACGCCCCCTACAGGCGCGTACTGGATGCTTTCGTCACTAACGGCGCCGACGTCATTTTCGCTGGGCACACTCACGGTGGCCAAGTGCGAGTTCCTGGCATGGCCAAGGCTCTCGTCGCCAATTGCGATATTCCGCGAGAGCAAGCCATGGGCCTCAGTACTTGGAACCGTGCTCGCCGCACGGCCTTGCTCAACGTTTCAGCGGGTATCGGAACATCCATCTATGCACCGGTTCGATTCGCGTGCAGGCCAGAAGCTGTGCTCGTGACGCTTACCGCCGGAGATATCGGGTATTCTTAGAATTCTTCGCGACGAGATCGTGAAGAAATCGGGGTGTGGCGCAGCTTGGTAGCGCGCTTCGTTCGGGACGAAGAGGTCGTGGGTTCAAATCCCGCTACCCCGACCATAAGAAGGGCCGCACAGCGTGCGGCCCTTCTGTGGTTTGTGGCCCTGCGTGCTCGTTTGGGCACGGCCATTCTCACGTGAAGTCAGGGTCAGGTTCGGCTTCGTAGCTGAGCTGACCACGAGTACGACGGCCACTGTTGAGCACGCCGTCGCTCTCCGTCAAATAGCACGCACCACACAGTGACTCGTAGCTCACTTCGGCACCGTCAATAGCAACTTGATCACCATCGAATATGAACCGTTCACCTATCCGCCTCGCGTTGAAAACTGCTTTTCGACCGCACCGACAAATGGTCTTGAGCTCTTCGAGTGAGTGGGCAATCTCAAGGAGCCGTCGGCTACCGGGGAACGCGACAGTTTGAAAGTCTGTCCGGATGCCGTATGCCAAAACCGGCACACCCTCAAGAATCGCAATGCGCAACAGATCATCAACTTGCGCCTCGGTAAGGAATTGCGCCTCGTCGACAAGGAGGCAGCTGACGGGCTTTCCCGTTGTCGACAAAACGCGACCGCTTTGTCTCAAGAACACGTCGTACAGGTCGTCGTCAGCCGAGACAACAAAATCGACGGGTCGCGTGACACCGAGTCGCGAAACAATCGCTGACTCACCTTTCGTGTCGATTTGGGGCTTGGCCAGCAAGACGTGTTGATCGCGCTCTTCATAGTTGAACGCGGCTTGCAGCAGGGCAGTGCTTTTGCCACTGTTCATTGCTCCGTAGCGGAAGTACAGCTTGGACACTAGTTGAGTAATCCGTCCTCCGCGGCACGGCGGATAAGATCCGCTTTCTTGCTCGCGGGTCGATCGACTTTCGCGTACTTTTCCCGTACGCGCCTGAGATAGGTCTTTGCAGTCTCGTATTTTACGTTCATGAGCTTCGCGACCTCGGCCGTGGTGGCACCGTTAACGTAGTGTGCGAATGCTTCGTGCTCACCCACACTCAAGGCGGGCTTTTTGACAACTACTGCACCGGCAGGCAGCGGGCGCCAGTTTCGTGACGAGCCGTCGAGGCCCGCGATTCCCATGATTTCTCTAGCAATGTCCATGACTTCGTGCATGGGCTGAGACTTGGCGATAAATGTTGCCGCGCCTGCGGCTATTGCGCGCTCTCTCGATTGACGATCGTCGAGACTGCTGAGGACGATGACCGTTGCACCAGCAGCACGGCATGTGCGCACTCGAGCTTCAATAGAGACCGACTCTTTGAGTTGAAAGTCGAGGAACACGAGGTCGGTGGGAAAGTGTGCGCTGTGCACGAGTTCGAGCCACGTGCTAGCCCGCACGACAACCTCGAAGTCGGGGGCGTGAGCGGAAATCCAACTATCGATGCTATCGAGGAGCACTTCATGATCATCAAGTAGGGCGAGTCGGACCGGGGCGACCTCCGCTGGATCGTCGGCGGGAGACGCATCCCGAACTCCTAGATCACCGTGTGCCATAAGAGAACTGTACTGTCAGTGACCGTGGGCTAGCTTCAACGACTACGTCAAAAAACACCACGTACACAACAGCTAGGTACGGATCGAGCTCGCGCCTGAGAGTCTGACCGGTGTCAGCCAGCTCGGCACGAAGCGAGAGAGTACACAGTGTTTTGTCTTGCTCAATGCTCAAGCGAAGGGCGTCGGGATCGCAACCTGGGGCGTTGTGCAGAGCCTCGAGGAGAGCCCGCACCGCTGTGCACTGGTGGACAGTCATCGTGTCTGCGAGCCGCACGTCGTCTCGAACGATTCGTGTGGATGCCGGCGTATACCCTCGCCTCGCACGAGCTTGCTCGATTACACCGTCGAGCCAGCTTCTGTTCATGTCGGCGACCATGAGCTTCCGAATTGTTCCAGACAGCGAGGCCGCAGCTTCTTTGTCGCTTTCCGTGATTGTTCCTGAAGCGACGATTCCAGCGAGCAAGGGGATCACGTCTTGGTTGAGAATGGTCACTCGGTCTTGTTGAACGGACCTGCTGACCCATTCAGTGACTCCTTCGCTATACGAACCGAGTGCTCTCCCGGCCTCTCTCTCCCAGCGGTAAACCTCAGACAGCAATACTCGAGAGAACACTGCGGCGGTTATTGTTGCTACGAGCACTGGCGCCATAGCGCCCAGCACAATTACTCCGACCGGGCCGGCGTTTTCTACGAACGGGCTTTGAGCGATCGCAAGCACCCCAACGACGACGGCGATGAAACCTCCAGAAAGCACGAGCTCTCGTGGGGGCCTGAACGCTGTGAGGGTGAGCAAATATATACCCGCGCTTTGAACTGCCCAGTCGTTTCTCAGTGAGGCGTTGTGACCCCACATCGATATAGCCCCCAAAATAGTGGCAACGAGCAACACAATCACGATAACCACGAGGGATCGCGTCCTGAACGGCGCTCGCGCCGATTGCGTGAAAATTGAGATGTAAGCGCCGACGGCGATCACCAAAAGAAATGACAGTGCCGCCAAACCCTCATGAACAATTTGTTCGTTATTGAGCCACATCGACACTGCAGCCATAGTTGGCACACCAATAGCGGCGACGCTGCCGAGATTTCGGCCAAGGTGCGAGGAGATGGGGTCACGCTGCTGGAGAGTGTCTTCGCGGTGACTCACTCCGCACCTCCAGCGAGCCGTGTAGAGCTGTCGTGAGGCCGTTGGTCGGCGCTCGGGGCGACCTGGGCAAATGGGACACGGATGAGGACCGACGTTCCTCGACCAGGGGCAGACCACACCCGCACGCTTCCGCCAACAGCCTCGATGCGATTGTGCACAGACTGCCGGATGCCCAGCCTGTCGCTCCGCGTTTCGCTCGGCTCGAAACCACGGCCAGAATCGACGATCATGACAGTCAGATCCTCAGCAGATCGAATAATTACGACTTCTGCGCGCGCCGTGTCGGCATGTCGCACAACATTCACGAGACACTGTTTCGCCGCGAGTGCCACCGCTGAACCTCGAGCCGCATCGAGGTCAGCGATGGCCGAGAGGTCACCGTTGACATCGATCTCGAGGCCCAAGCGTTGGACCTCATCGATGGCCTTGGCTAGTCGGCTCGTCGACCAACTCGCGGTGTCAGCGGCATCCGCTACATCCGCGGAGTCGATGAGCCACTCTTGCCCAACGAGCTGTTCGAGGTCGCGCGCTATTGCTGCTGCGTCATCCGGATCAAGAGCACCCGGCTGCGCGCCACTAATTGCCGCCAAATGATTGAGCACGGTGTCGTGAAGTAAAGCGTCGGCGCGAGCTTCAAGCCCAAGACGTATATCGGAGAGCTTCTCGTCTCTCGCCGCACGATGAAGTGTTGGAGCAACGAAACGTACACGCTGTTGATTGACCGACAGCACAATGATCGCAACGATGTAGATCGCCAACATAATTGCATTGGGAGCATCGAGACGCTTATCCGAGCCTGTGAAAACTGCAGCGAGGGATGTCGCCGATTCGCTCACGAGATACCCGGCAACGGCCCAGGCGACGGCCGGAATAGCACGGATTCCCGCGACGGCGGACAACGCAATTGGTATTGTCACGCCGATAAGCAGGAACGTGTGCGACGGAGCGAGTTCTGGTATCGCCGTGTACACGGTGACGCTGAACACAAATGCCGCTACCCCGCCAACGGCGATGTAAATGGCCGCGGTCACTGGCGAGTTTGTGTAGCCGATGAGCCACAGCAGAAAAAACATCGGGAGTATGGAGACTATGCCGGGCCAGAGGATGAGAGACGGCGACTGCGCCTGGAACATCAGCATCGTCACAAAAGCGAGGCTCAAGCACGTGTAGGCGGCAGCATGCGAAGCCTTCGTGAAGGCGCGGCCTACGCTGTGGGGAGCCAGATGAACCGGCAATCCGATCGACATTGCTACACAACCCCCTCACCTTGAGTGCCACGTAGAGGATACGGGGGAAAGCGATGCGATTAAGCCCCCCAGTTCGGGTAACCGGAGAACTCCAGATTAGTGCCTAGACGCGAGAACAGCTGCTGTGCAACGAAGCTACAGCGGTATACCCAATGTCGACGCGCTTGACTTCATGACCTCTGATGCGAGTTCTCCATCGGCAGCGAGCGACGTTCCGTAGCTCGGCACAAGTTTCCTCAACGTTGGAGCCCAACCCTCTACGCGGTCGGGGAAACACTTTTCGATCAAGCCAATCATGATGGGAACCGCAGTCGACGCCCCTGGGGATGCTCCAAGAAGGCCGGCAATGCTGCCGTCTGCCGATGCGACAACCTCTGTGCCAAACTGCAAAACTCCGCCCTTGGCCTTGTCTTTTTTAATGACTTGAACGCGCTGACCGGCCGTGATGCGATACCAATCCTGAGGGTCCGCGTTGGGCATGAACTCTTGCAGCGCAGCAAACTTGGTGTCTCTACTGGCGGCCAATTGGCCAACTAAGTACTTGACGAGGCTTAGATTGCTGAGGCCCGCGGCAATCATGGGAACGAGGTTGTGAACGCGAATCGACGCAAACAGATCAAGAAGAGAACCGGTCTTCAAAAACTTGGGGCTAAATCCTGCGTAGGGTCCGAACATCAAACTGGGAGTACCGTCGACAACTCGTACGTCGAGGTGCGGCACCGACATAGGTGGCGAGCCAACCGAGGCTTTGCCGTAAACCTTTGCGCGGTGTTTGGCGACAAGCTCTTGGTTGTCGGTGCGCAAAAACTCGCCGCTAACGGGGAACCCGCCAAAGCCACGAATCTCCGGGATTCCTGACTTTTGCAACAAACCGAGTGCATACCCGCCTGCTCCAACAAAAACGAAACGTGCTGTCACGCTTTTCGGTGTGAGCCCGACCTCGTCTCGAAGTGAAACACGCCACAAGCCATCCTTCTGGCGCTTGAGACCAGTCACTCGAGTATTGAGGTTGAGCACTGCTCCTCCGCTCTTCATGCTTGACATGAGGGAGCGTGTGAGGGAGCCGAACTCGACATCCGTGCCGGCTAGAGAGCGTGTCGCCGCAATCGGCTGGGACTTCGCCCTGCCCGGGATGAGCAACGGAGCCCACGAGCGGATCACAGCAGCGTCTTCGCTGAATTCCATCCCCGGGAACAGGGGGTTGTCGACGAGAGCTTCATGCCTCTTTCGCAAGTACTCAACGTTTTCGGCACCCCACACAAAACTCATGTGTGCAGTGGGGTTGATAAACGCTGTGGGGTCGGGAAGGGTGCCGTCTTCAACGAGCGATGCCCAGAACTGCCGAGACACTTGAAACTGCTCATTGACCTTCACGGCACTCGAACTGTCGATTGTGCCGTCGGCTCGCTGGGGCGTGTAGTTAAGCTCACACAAAGCCGAATGGCCGGTGCCAGCGTTATTCCAGGGGTTGGAGCTCTCAAGGGCAACATCGCCCAGTCTCTCGAAAACTTGGATAGTCCAGTCCGGCTGCAATTTTGAGAGCAAAGTTCCCAATGTGGCGCTCATCACGCCGCCACCCACTAGCACGACGTCGATTGGCTTATTCACAGAGTAAGTTTACGACTGCTTGGAGTCTCCCGCGAACGCGCCGCCACCTCACATCCAACTTGCTCGCGCCCACACTACCGATCTGACCGCCCGCGCCTGACCTCACCCCGCTCCCGCCGTGTCCCAGCGGTCAGGAGGAGTTTTGCAGCGGATGGCGTGCTCAGGAGGAGTTTCGTTGGCCTCGCGTTCCCAACTTCCTCCTCTCCCTCACCGGCTCAGCAGTCGTGGAGCGCAGACCGAACTCCCCAGGCGCGCGAAAGGGGGAGGTGCTGCATCCGACACTGGCTCTCATGGTTTCTCAACTGCTTGCGGACATGGCCGCCCACCAGAATGTCACTCGCACATCGTGGCTGTTCGAATGTGGGCACAGTGCGAGAACCATCTCTCGCCATATCGCACGTGGCGAACTCGTGAGACTGTGTCGAGGGTGGGTGGCGACACTCGAAGCGAGCCAACTGAGTGTGCTGGCTGTTGCACACTATGGCCAGCTCACCGGCCCCACAGCGCTGCACAGCCTCGGGCTGTGGGATGCAGCTGACACACGACTCCATATCCGTGTCCCTCCCAACGCTCACGGTTCCAACAGACTCTTGGCAGTTCCGCTCGCCGAATTCGTCGCTCCCAGAACACGCCCCGGTGCGCTCGTCAAACATTGGATGCCGGCGGGTCCACGCCACGCGTTCGATCCCCCGTGGCGCGCCTCCGTGCTCGACGCCCTCGCGCTTACGTCAAGAATTGCCCCGCCAGAACAGTTCATCGCCAGTACTGAGAGCGCACTCCACGCGAGGGCATTCAGCCACGCTGGGCTGCCCATGCTCGCGGCACGAGTGTCTCGCTCGGCGCGCAAGTCTCTGCGGCTTGTGGATGCGGCATCCGGGTCTGGTCTCGAGACGCTGACGCGATTGCGCTTGGCGCCTCTCGTCAGCTCGATTGAGACTCAAGTTGGGCTACCAGGGATTGGCCCTTCCGGCCGTCACGGGTTCGTTGATGTGCTGATCAACGGCTGGCTAGTTATCGAAGTCGATGGTGACGAGTTCCACGATGAGGGCGCAGACAGACGCCGCAACGCAGCGCTCGTGCGGCTCGGATACCGTTGGCACCGTTTCGGCTACGACCAAGTAATGTACGGGTGGCCGGACGTCGAAGCGACCGTGGTGGAACTGTTGCGTTACCCGACTCAGGCCGGCTTCAGGAGGAGTTTCGCCCAATAGGGTCGCGGAAACTCCTCATCAACCAGCCACTTGAAGACAAAGTCCTCCTGAGCTGGCTCAACGCGAACGCGTGCCAGGGCAACTCGTGTGTGGGCGTTCGAAACCTACGCGTTGAGGCGCGCTGCGATGAGTTCGGCGATCTGCACTGCGTTGAGTGCGGCCCCCTTACGAAGGTTGTCGTTGCTCACGAACATGGCAAGTCCCCGACCGTTCGGAACACCCTCATCCTGGCGAATTCTTCCGACAAAGCTTGGGTCTTTGCCCGCTGCTTCGAGCGGGGTCGGAACCTCGCTCAGCACAACGCCGGGAGCGTCAGCGAGCAACTCGGTCGCCCTCGCAACGCTCAGTGGATTCGCGAACTCCGCGTTGATGGCAAGCGAGTGCCCGGTGAATACAGGAACCCGCACGCACAATCCGCTCACAAGAAGCTCTGGCAGTTCCAAAATCTTACGGCTTTCGTTGCGCAGCTTCTTTTCTTCGTCAGTCTCGAACAATCCGTCGTCGACAAAGTTGCCAGCCTGGGGAATCACATCGAAAGCAATCGTCTTGGGGAACGAAACCGCGTCAGGAAAATCGATGGATGCTCCGTCGTGCACGAGCGAGCGCGGGTCTTGTTCCACGGCAGCCTTGGACTGCTTGTACAACTCTTCGCCGCCGACAAGTCCAGCACCTGACACCGCTTGGTAGGTGGACACTATGAGGCGCTCGAGCCCCGCCTCGTCGTGCAAAACCTTGAGCACGGGCATCGCAGCCATGGTTGTGCAGTTGGGGTTGGCGATGATGCCTTTACGTGCCTCGTCGATAGCGTGCGGGTTAACCTCACTCACAACCAGGGGAACGTCGGGGTCCATTCGAAATCCCGAGGAGTTATCGATGACGGTCACGCCTGCCGCAGCAAACCGCGGTGCTTGAGCCTTCGAGGTTGTAGCTCCCGCCGAGAAGATCGCAATATCGAGCCCGGTCGGGTCTGCGACCGACGCATCCTCGACGACAATCTCTTGACCGCGGAACGCGATCGTCGTGCCAGCACTGCGCGCTGAAGCAAAAAACCTGATCTCGGCGACCGGGAAGTCGCGCTCAACAAGCAACTGACGAACGACGGCGCCTACTTGGCCGGTCGCTCCAACAACTCCAATTCGTGCGCCGCTCATCGACCGGTCCCTCCGTGAACAACAGCCTCGACATCAGAGTCGAGATCAAAAGCTTTGTGGACTACGCGCATCGCCTCATTGACGGTGTCTGCGCGGGTAACAACAGAAATGCGAATCTCGCTTGTTGAGATCATTTCGATATTGATTCCGGCATCAAACAAAGCGGTGAAGAGCTTTGCCGAAACACCGGCATTGGTGCGCATTCCAGCGCCAACAACGGCGAGTTTGCCGATCTGGTCGTCGTGTTGAAGTGCCTCGAAACCTACGGCTTCCTTCTCAGCGTTCAATGCCGTAAGCGCGATGGGCGCTTCGGATTTGGGGAGAGTGAAAGAGATATCGGTAAGTCCGGTGCTCGCCGCCGAAACGTTCTGAACAATCATGTCGATGTTTGAGTTCGTCTTTGCCACAATCGTGAAAATCTGGGCAGCTTTACCTGGCACGTCGGGCACACCAACGACAGTGATTTTGGCCTCGCTCAAATCGGCAGCGACGCCAGTGATCATCGGCTCTTCCACGTTCTCTCCAGACTCCGGGTTGATAACGAGCGTTCCCTCGTTGTTATTGAACGACGACCGTACGTGGATTACAACCCCGTGTCGTCTGGCATATTCCACCGCGCGAATGTACAACACCTTCGCGCCAGCGGCCGCAAGCTCAAGCATTTCTTCACTAGAGATTCGGTCGATCTTGCGGGCGGCAGGAACTTGACGCGGGTCGGCCGTGAAAATGCCGTCAACATCCGTGTAAATCTCACACACGTCAGCTTTGAGAGCAGCCGCCAAAGCGACGGCCGTCGTGTCTGATCCGCCGCGGCCCAGAGTTGTAATGTCCCCGCTGCCACGGTTGAAACCCTGGAAGCCCGCAACAATGGCGACAGCGCCCTGGTCAAGGGCTTCGCGCACTCGCACGGGAGTGACGTCAACGATGCGAGCGGCGCCGTGTTGGGCATCCGTAATCATTCCCGCTTGGCTACCCGTGTAACTGCGGGCTTCAAGACCCAGACTCTTGATGGCCATCGCAAGCAGGGCCATGGATATTCGCTCGCCGGCACTCAGCAACATGTCGAGCTCGCGCCCCGAAGGCACGGGAACAACTTTTTCGGCGAGATCGAGCAACTCATCGGTTGTGTCACCCATGGCGCTCACAACAACAACGACGTCGTGACCGGCTCTGCGTGTTTCGGCAATGCGCTTGGCGACCCGCTTGAGGCCCTCAGCGTCAGCGACTGAGGATCCGCCGTACTTTTGTACGATCAGGCTCACGTGGTACTCCTGCGGTGTTGATCGGTGCGACGCCGGGTGCGCTCGCGCGGAAAAAGGTGGCCGTTTGCGGCCCAATCGACAATTCTACCGGTCGAGCGGGGTGTCAGTTCTCGACGACCCTGCGGCCCTCAAAAGCGCGACCGAGAGTGACCTCGTCGGCGTACTCGAGGTCACCACCCACGGGAAGCCCGGAAGCCAGTCGAGTGACGCGGAGGTTGGGCTGCACGAGCAGTCTCGTCAAGTACGTTGCCGTCGCTTCACCTTCGAGGTTGGGGTCAGTTGCGATGATCACTTCTGTCACCGAACCGTCGCCCAACCGCTGTAACAATTGCTTGATTCGCAAATCGTCTGGGCCAATGCCGTCGATGGGACTAATCGCTCCACCGAGCACGTGGTACAGCCCACGGAACTCTCTTGTCCGCTCAATAGCCACAACATCTTTGGCCTCTTCAACAACACAAATTGTTGCCGGGGAGCGACGCGGGTCTCGGCAAATACCGCAGGTGTCTTGCTCGGTAACGTTGCCACAAATGCTGCAGAACTTGACCTTGTCGCGAATCTCGGTGAGGAGCTCAGCGAGCCTTGTGACATCCACACTCTCGGTTTGCAAAATGTGGAACGCGATGCGCTGGGCAGACTTCGGCCCGATGCCAGGGAGCCTGCCGAGTTCGTCGATGAGTGCTTGAACAATGCCTTCGTACATTGTTAATTGTCTCCAGGCTTCGGCACGACGCGAGGCGCGACGGCTTGTTCTGCAATAAAGCTCGCGCCCAAAATCTCTCGCACGACAGATTCGCCGTAGCGCGCGCTTTCTGCGGTGGCGGGTGGCGACGCTTTAACCGGAGCCATGCGTTGCGCGCGCGGGGCGGGCCCTTCGGGTTCGGATGCCGGGATAGTTGCGACAGCCCAACCACCGGGTTCAACCTCGGGTTCGACAGGATCGGGGGCCTCATCGTCAGCCGGCGCCGATTGGCCGGGCTTCGAAATCGTGGATGCCGCTGCCGCCGCGGGCGCTGTGCTTGCAGCGTGCGACTCAACTCGAGCAATAAATTTCACTCGAGTGCCCAGTACCGAGAGGATGGCCGATCTCAAGTGCTCGCTCACGCTATCGCCACCTGGGTTGGGTTGCTTGAAGCTATTGGAGTCGTTTTCGCTCACAAAAGAGACGGTGAGCACGTCACCCTCGAACGCCCTAGGAGTCGCTGTTTGCAACACGATCCACGCATTGAGTTTTTTGTCGCGAACGACCTCAAGAATCTCTGACCAGGAGTCGCGAACTTGACCGAAAGTGACGGGGCCGACCGGTGCGACTGCTGGGGCCGGTGTCGCTTCGGCAGTGGGTGCGGGCTGTGACGGCTCCTTTACCGGGGCCGACGGTTCCGCAACCGGTGCGGCTATCTTCGAGTCGGCCGTTGCCGTCGATTCGCTCGGGGTCTTCGCGTCGCTCGGGGTCGGAGATCCGGCGGGGGCCTTCGGGGGTGTGGCTGCGGCCACGGGGGACTTCGGGGCGGGAGCCGAAACAGAGGGTGCTGGCGCTGACCCCGACGATGCTGGTGCGGCAGCAGGCGCTGCGGTCTGAACTGCCGCGGGCGCAGCAGAACTCGAACCCTCGACACCGATGCGTCGCTCGAGCCTTTCAACTCGAGCGAGCGAACCGCGCTCCGTCTGGTCACTCGATGGCACGAGGATGCGCGCAATCATCAGCTCGAGGTGAAGCCTCGGTGAGGTGGCTCCAGTCATCTCGGTGAGAGCTGAGTTGACGATGTCGGCGGCGCGAGAGAGCTCGGCTTGACCAAACAGGGCGGCTTGTTGTGACATCCGCTCCAATTGATCGGTGGGGATGCCACGCAACACAGCAGAAGCATGATCGGAGGTCGCGGCAACAATGATGAGGTCGCGAAGTCTCTCGAGCAAGTCCTCAACGAAACGCCGCGGATCTTGGCCCGTCTGGATGACCCGATCCACAGCGCCGAACGCTGCAGCGTTCTCGCGCGCACCGATCGCCTCAACGGCCTCGTCGAGGAGGGCGCCGTGGGTGTAGCCGAGGAGGGCGACAGCTCGCTCGTACTCGACGTTGGTGCCTTCGGAGCCCGCGATGAGCTGGTCAAGAAGCGAGAGGGTGTCTCGCACAGAGCCGCCGCCGGCGCGAACGACGAGAGGCAGAACGCCCGCTTCGATCGCGACACCTTCGCTATCACTCAGTTGCTGAACGTAGTCGAGCATGTGCGCTGGTGGCACAAGCCGAAACGGGTAGTGGTGGGTGCGCGAGCGGATGGTGCCGATGACCTTTTCGGGCTCGGTCGTCGCAAAAATGAATTTGACGTGCTCTGGTGGCTCTTCAACGATCTTGAGCAGGGCGTTGAATCCTTGAGGCGTGACCATGTGGGCCTCGTCGAGAATGAAAATCTTGAAGCGGTCACGAGCCGGCGCAAAAACTGCCCTCTCGCGGAGGTCGCGAGCGTCATCAACACCGTTGTGCGAAGCGGCGTCGATTTCGACGACGTCGAGAGAGCCTCCACCGTCACGGCTGAGTTCGACACAACTGGGGCACACGCCACACGGGGTGTCGGTTGGGCCTTCGGCACAATTGAGGCAGCGTGCCAAAATGCGGGCAGACGTGGTCTTGCCACAACCGCGCGGGCCGCTGAACAAATAGGCGTGGTTCACGCGGTCTGTGCGCAACGCCGTGCGCAGCGGATCGGTCACTTGAGACTGACCGATGAGTTCGGCAAAGGTCTCTGGCCGGTAGCGGCGATATAGGGCGGTAACCACCTACCCAGAGTAGTCGGAGCCGGTGACGCGGTGGGAGCGGATTCGACTGCAGCGCTTCTACAGCGCAGACACCACCCCATACGACTGGCGCGCAATCTCAAGCTCTTCGTTGGTTGGCACAACGAGCACCGTCACTGGGGAGTCCGCCGGGGAAATGGTGCGGGCATCCCTCGACTCAAGTTCATTGAGGTCGTCGTCAACAGAGATGCCAAGAAACCCGAGCCCGCTGAGCGCTCTGCGGCGCAGCAGAGGACTGTTCTCACCGACACCCGCCGTGAACACCACGAGGTCGAGTCCGCCCAACTGAGCGATGTAGGCGCCGATGTAGTGGCGAACTCGGTGTCGCCACACGGCGAGCGCCGCCTCCGACGCTTCGTCACCGAGAGCTGCCGCGTTTTGCACGTCTCGCATGTCGCCACTTCCGGCAAGTCCTATAAGCCCGCTTCGACGGTTGAGCAGTGTGTCGATCTCGTCGAAGCTCAGCCCCGCTTGCCGGTGCAAGTGGAACACGACGCCTGGGTCGATATCGCCCGAGCGAGTGCCCATGACGAGACCTTCGAGCGGCGTCATCCCCATCGAGGTTTCGACAGAACGACCGCCATCGATTGCCGTGATGGATGCGCCGTTGCCCAAGTGCAACACGAGCATCCGCAGCTCTTCCAGGGGCCGTCCCACACAGGCCGCGGCTTCTTCAGACACGAACTTGTGTGACGTGCCGTGGAATCCGTAGCGGCGCACCTTGTATCGCTCGGCTAGTTCTGCGTCAATCGCGTAGGTGTAGGCGTCCGGAGCAAGAGTCTGGTGGAATGCAGTGTCGAATACAGCCACTTGTGGCACTCCAGCAAAAATGTCGCGAGACGCACGGATTCCGGCGAGGTTCGCGGGGTTGTGCAACGGCGCGAGGGCCGAGAGCGCGTCGATCGCCAACTCAACTTCTGGCGTGACAAGGGTGGGCGCGTAATACTGCGAGCCGCCGTGGACGACGCGGTGACCGATGACCGTGGGCGGAGTCGCGACAAGGTCAGGGCCCCACGTCGCGAAAGACTCGCGAACCATGCGTAGCGCCGCGATGTGGTCGGCAACGGCTTCCTCATGAGAGTGCTTCTCCACCCCATGGTTGTGGCTCACGACACTCGATGACTCTCCGATGCGATCGATGAGTCCACTCGCGAGAGTTTGCTCGGTCTCTAGTTCGATGAGCTGGTATTTGAGCGACGACGAACCGCTATTGATGACGAGGGCGAGGCTCACGCTGTGACTCCTTGAGCTTGAATTGCCGTGATAGCGACAGTGTTGACGATGTCGCGCACGAGCGCCCCGCGAGAGAGGTCGTTGATGGGCTTGTTGAGTCCTTGCAGCACGGGCCCAACCGCTACGGCACCGGCGCTGCGCTGGACGGCCTTGTAGGTGTTATTGCCCGTGTTGAGGTCGGGGAAGATAAACACCGTCGCGCGGCCGGCGACTTGCGAGCCCGGCATTTTGGAGGCACCAACAGCGGCATCCGCTGCAGCATCGTATTGGATGGGACCGTCGACAGTGATGTCGGGGCGACGCTCGTGCACGAGACCCGTGGCCGTGCGAACCTTCTCGACTTCGGCGCCAGAGCCCGACTCCCCCGTCGAGTACGACAGCATGGCGACTCGAGGTTCGATCCCAAATTGTGAAGCGGTGCCCGCAGAAGAAATCGCAATGTCGGCAAGCTGTTCGGCTGTCGGATCTGGGACGACCGCACAGTCGCCGTAGACGAGCACTCGGTCGGAGAGTGCCATAAAAAACACGCTCGAAACGACCGAGACACCCGTCATGGTTTTGATGACCTCAAAGCCGGGTTTGATCGTGTGTGCCGTCGTGTGTGCTGCCCCCGAGACCATGCCGTCGGCAAGCCCCAGATGCACCATCATGGTTCCGAAATACGAGACGTCGGTGACGATGTCGCGCGCCTCATCAACGGTCATTCCTTTGTGAGCGCGCACTCTCGCGTACTCGACGGCAAATCTTTCACGAAGCTCGGGGTCGGTAGGGCTCAGGATGCTCGCTGCCGACAGGTCCACGCCGAGACCCGCTGCCCGCGCGCGCACGTCACCCTCCTCGCCAAGAATCGTCAGTTTCGCGACCCCGCGACTGAGCAGAGTCGCTGCCGCCCTCAGCACGCGGTCGTCGTTGCCCTCGGGCAAAACAATGTGTTTGAGGTCTGCCCTGGCGCGCTCGATGAGGTCGTACTCAAACATGAGAGGAGTGACGGCTCCCGAGCGGCCGACACTCATGGCATCGAGAAGAGCTCGACCATCGACGTTTTGTTCGAACAGCGCGAGAGCCGTATCAACCTTGCGCTGCGACTCGCCAGACAGACGGCCCCGCGTTTGCGTGATGCGTTGAGTAGTCGCATACGTGCCGTGCCCGGTCGTGATGAGCGGCAGAGAATTATCGAGACCCGCAATGAGCCTTTCAACGTTGGGATTCAACTCAAAGCCACCGTTGAGCACAATCGCTGCGAGAGACGGGAACGTGTCGGAAGCGTGAGCCAACAAGGCTGCAAGAAGCATTTCGCTGCGATCCCCCGGGATCACCACAATGCTGCCCTCGATGAGTCTCGGCAAAACGTTTTCCATCGACATCGCCGCAACCACAACACCGAGCGATTCACGCGCGAGCAGAGCAGGGTCACCCTGCAGCAGCGAACCGTTCACGGCAATCATGAGCTCATTGACCGTCGGCGCAACCAAAAAAGTGTCCTCGGGGATAGCCCACGCTGGCACGGTGCCATCAGGGTCTGCGACAAGAGCAATAGCTTTCGCAACCTCGTCAAGCTGCTCAGGATCAGCCCGGTTGGCGATCACCGCAAGAAGACTCGCATGCGCTGCGACAAGCTCCGGGATGCTCAGCTCAGCGATCTGGCGCATCTCCACTGCAGTGCGGCCCCGCGACTCGTCGACGCTACGCCCCGTCAAAACGAGCAGCACCGGTGCCCCCAGGTTGGCGGCGATGCGAGCGTTGAAACCCAACTCAGTTGGGCTGCCAACATCCGTGTAGTCGCTGCCAACAATCACCACGGCGTCACACTGAGCCTCGACGGCTTTAAACCTTTCGACGATGACCGAGAGGGCGGCATCCGGGTCATCGTGCACATCCTCGTAGGTGACACCCACGCACTCCTCATAGTTGAGGTCGACGCCATCATGTGCGAGCAACAGCTCAAGCACATAGTCGCGTTCGGCGATCGACCGCGCGATGGGGCGAAAAACGCCCACCCGTTCCACCTCGTGAGTAAGAGTGTCGAGCACCCCCAGAGCAACAGAAGACTTACCCGAGTGCCCCTCGGCCGACGTTATATAAATGTTTGTTGCCACCCGACAACCCTACGGGGCGCGGCCCGCAAGCGGCATGGGAACAAAGTCCCGAAATCGCACCAGCGCAACAAAAAGGACCCCCCGCGCACCCGCCAGAGCCCGGTTACCCTTGCTACGTTTCCGTCCTGGGGGAGTTGGCCTGGATGGCGCCACGCGGGGAGCCAAGACAATGGTACCGGATGCCACGGAACACAGTGCCCCTCGCAAGCGGGTATGATTTCACGAGGCCACACCGATAAACACGGTGAGCCGGCCAGGAGAATTCGCCTAGTGGCCTATGGCGCACGCTTGGAAAGCGTGTTGGGTGCAAGCCCTCGGGGGTTCGAATCCCCCATTCTCCGCCACACAAACGAACCACCAGGGTGCGCGCACACCACCCAACCCGGGGTTCGAATCCCCCATTCTCCGCCACACAAACGAACCACCAGGGTGCGCGCACACCACCCA
>Ga0070745_1000351_pt1 | contig 29413 bp, 46 predicted proteins | sample VirMetDEL_Mar_4_FD_77438 | JGI IMG/M metagenome (GOLD analysis project Ga0070745, IMG submission 77438) | Aqueous microbial communities from the Delaware River and Bay under freshwater to marine salinity gradient to study organic matter... | ecosystem: Environmental > Aquatic > Marine > Coastal ...
AGCTCGGCTGAGAGAAATACTCCGCGAGGTTGAAACCGCCGGAATTCGGACCTGTGTAGCTTGCCATCTGAAGCCCCCCCTAGAGCATCGCGAGGCCGCCGGCAGCACCGGAGGCAATCTTCATCGGATCGAGCGTGCTTGCCGACATCGTCGTTGTGACTTCGCCCATCAGCGGGTTGCCCTGCAGCAAGCTCAGGAAGGCTTGCAACGTCTGCGCGTCCGCGTTGTATTGGTTCAGTTGCTCCTGCACCTGCGCGCTCTGATCCTGCTCGAACTGCTGACCGACCTGCCCAATCCTCTGCGCGGCTCCGTACTGCAGATCGTCTACCTGACCAGACCGATCGAGCATCGCCATCATCCGGTTGCGCTCCTGCTGGTAGTTCTGCCCATACAGGTTCGCTGCGGTGCTTTGCATCGCGTCGGCCATCGCGTTCGCCATCGTGCCGCCCCCGAAACGCCCCGCCATCATGGCCTGCGAGATCGGAGCTGCGCCGGCAGCAGAGACTGAACGGTTCACGATCTGGTCGAGGTACGGGTTGTTGTCCAGGTACTGACCTGACATCGTCTTGTTGTATTCGTCGAGCGCCGTCTGCGCGACGCCGGAGCCGCCACCTCGGGCCTGGGCAAGCACCATGTCGAGCGCCTGCTGACGCTCGGGAGAGATGCCGACGTAAGTGGACGGCCTGTTCCCGACCATCTGGTCGTAGAAGCTGCGCGCCTGCTGTACCGCGAACTCTCCCTGCTCACGCAGGAACGGGTTGATCCGGGTCTTGCTCTTGCTCTCTTGCTGCGTTGCCATTTACAAGTCCTCGATGAATGTTCGAGATGTTTCGCGGAGTCCGAGGACGCGCCCCCATCCGGGTCGGCCCGTCAACTCGATCTGGTTGAAGCCCATCGTCTTCGCCATCCGCTTCAGCTCAGGCCAGAGGTGAGACCAGAGCTCGACAGAGTCGCCGCCAGCGAGGTTGAGGTTCATGCACCTGACCCCGGTCTTGTAGACCTCAGACTCCGCACTGAATGCCATGTAGACGGCGCTTTTCTGCGGATCCCAGACGATGATGACCATCGCCATCTCGTCCTCGACCGCCTGGCGAACGTCCTCAAGAGTGATCCGACCACAAGCGTGCGGGATAGCCTTCTCGAGCATCGGGCCGACAACCGGCCAGTGCGCCAGCGCCTGATCCTTGGTGAGCGCCGTAACCTTAACGGTGGACAGGATGGGGACTGCTGCGCTCATGCCCGCACCGCCATGATCTGGAATTGACCCACAGTTGATTGAGACGCATGAACGAGATTGATTGTGTCGGCTGAAGAGACTGCAGCGACGCCGGGAGAGGTCGATTGCATTTCGGCTGCGACCGTATTGCGCGGAGTAACGAAGATCAGGTCACCCGCTATCACTCCAGGGGCCGAAACGGCTGTGATAGAGCTGTTTGCTGTAGTGGTGCTAGTCCCTACCCAGACAATCGGATAGAGGTCTTTGATCGCGTCCGCCACAGACTTCGAGTGGCGAGCGATCATTGCACGATGCGCCTTCTCATCGTTGAAGGTCTCGGGTGCGGGATCTGTGCCGATGGTGATCAACGCTTCGCCGCTCCCAGCCTGATATCGGCGTCGAATCCGTAGACGTTCTCTGCCGGCTCGCCCGCGTTCGTCGCAAGCACGGCGGACAGGTACCGTCCCCCCACGCGAGCGCCCGGCGAGGGGAGGAAGACGCCATTCGACTTTGCGTCGCGCAATAGCTTGTACGAGTCGGACTCGGACATCGTATTGCGCCCCGATGCCAGCACCGTCATCGACCCACCATCATGAATGGGTCTGATGTAATTCAAGACCGCCCTGTTGGTGTCGGGCATCTCGAAGTCGCCCGTCTGGAAACTCATTTGCATCGGCGTATCGAAGCCTGAGAACATGCCCAGCTTGTTGCTCTGGTCGAAGTAGCCGAGGACGGTGCGTCCTTGCGTCAAGCCCAGGCGGTCGAGATCCGCCACGGCGAGATCCGATCCCGTATCCATGTTCTGCGTGCTGTAGGGCGGGTAGTCGAGCTGACCATCGACATTCGGCTCAAGCGCCTGGAATATCGCCTGGAGCCGGAGTCCGGCAGAGGAGACGGTGAACCACTGGTCTCGCTCGTACTGGTATCCGTAGAGCGTCTGCGGGTAGCCGGAGCCATCCGAGAGGCCCCAGAACACGCACTGGCTCTCGGGCGAGTGGGCGGCGAACACATTCTCTGAGTTCACTCGATCAAACTGATCAAGGAACGTCCGATCGACGCGCTGCGTCCCGATGCTCCGAACTCCAGACCCATCAAACGCCATGAACCCCTGATTGGACAGGAAGTAGACGACGTTGTTGACCGAGATCGCCGAACGAGGCACTGAGCATCCGATCGACGACTCGATCAGTCGGAACGAGAAGACGTTCGGAGCGCCGATGTAATCCATGCGCCACGTCGCCCGCTCCTGGAAGACCGCGCAATACTCGCCACCCGGCTTGATCTGCGTGACCGAGCCGCCCGCACCATCGAGGAGTTGCCAATCGGACTGCACGTCCGAGGCCGTCGCAGTACCCACGGTCGGCCACGAGTCCGTACCGGTCATGTTCCCGACCGCACTCCAGTGCAGTGCGTTGCCGCGCGTACCGATCGCGCTCGCGTTCGACCCCCGGCCCACAAGGTTCCCAAGGATCAGGAAGTTCTTGAAGACCGCACACGTTGTCGCCTGCGACGCGCCCGACGGAAGGTCCGCAAACCTGTTCGTCGGGCCGGGATCGTTCGTGACATCGACGTATTGCGGATCGACGCCCTTCGCGACCGCGAATACCTCGTTACCGTACTGATCGAAGTCCCACTTCGCCGTCGTGTCGATTGTCGAAAGCGCAGTGGCAGGCGTGGCGTCCAGCCAGTCAACCGTACTTCCGAACACAAAGTAGAGCTTGGGATTCGAGCTGTTGCTGTCGGTGCCCGCGACGATGAACTGCGTCCCGTTCTCGGACTCGCCTGAGAAAGCCCCCCGGCACTCGGACGCGAGCGCACTCTTCCCTGAAACGAGCCCAGGAGAGGGGAACGGCCGGTAGCCTCGCGCGGTCGGGATCGCGTTCGAGCAGAGACGCAACCCCGGCAGAGAGACTACCGGCAGATCAGGGAGCCATTGTCCGAGTTCGTACTGGGGCATCAGGCTACGCGGAAGTTCCCATCGGCCATCGGGTTACCGCCGGTCTTCATGCGAGCGCCGGGCCGCAGCTTCGACCGGACATCGGACGCGATCAGCGACTCCTTCGCCCTGTCATAGAGCGCAGCGAACTCGATCGCTCGTTCCTGGTCGGCAAGGTACGGCTGCGCTTCGAGCAGCGTCGCGTACAGGTAGAGGTCGGGAGCCTTCGACAGAAGAGCGTTCGTCGTGTTGCTCGTACTGAGCCCCGTCAACTCCTGGTAGAAGTGGAGCTGGTAGTTGCGACCGGGGCTCCCCGGAATCGGGCTGAGCAGGATCTCGTCGCCGATGATCGTGTAATACTTCGGCTGCGCCGTGCCTGAGCGCGACGATTCGAGCGACCAGAACTGACCGGGATTGAGGTAGCTCAGTGTCCGCCCACCAGACCCGGTCTCGTAGAAGTCGATCATCTCCAGATATCCGGTCGGGAGCGTAATCTCCTGAGCGGTCTGAGTGTTGAAGGTCGAAACCGACTCCAACTCGCGAGTACGAATCTCGCGGTTCAGCCGCGCCTCGGCCATCCCCAGGAAGGTGTCGAACACCGCACCGATGTCGGTGAAGACGAGGTAGTCGTTGACTGCACCCTGCAGCTCGGAGTAGCTCGAAATTGCCATCAGATTCTTCCTCCTGCGACCCTGAGCTTCGAGTAGTCAGCGTCATTCAGCTTCGCGAGAAGACGCGCTCGGTCTTCATCGTTGCAGCGATAGAAATTGATTCCCTCTTCGACGTACCACTTCACGATCAGTTCCTCGGGAATGCGCGCGACGTGGACGTGCGTCCGGTCGCCCCACAGAGACGTGGTTCGCTTGTCGTGATTGAGCAGAGCTCGATTGACCTCGAGGATCTCATTCATGTTCTCTTGCTCGTTCTTGATCGTGAACGTGCCGTTCGTGTGAACCTTCATCTTCGTCGAGAACGGGTTCCCGTCCGACAGGGGTAGCCATGCGCTCATACGCTCAACCTCAACGCGACGACAGAAAACTCGATGTCCGGCCCGCTGTCTTTCACAAGCCGGACCCTGCCTGGCGTGAATTTCATCGGGAACGCGATGTAATTACTCGTCAAGTCGTATGAGGTTCCGATCGGAACCACATCCGTGGCGCTACCGGGTAGCGAGTGCGCGAAGTTGCTAAGTCGAGACCAGTGCTGCGTACCGTCGCGCTCGTATCCTGCCTCGAAGTGATACGTCGCAGTCGTCGCCCCCGTGTTACGAAGAAACGCCAGAGCAGTATCGAACTGGTCAATGTTCACGGGGACGCTTGCCGAAGAGACCACGCCGAGGCTTTGGGTTGCTTTCCTCTTCACGGGAGATCCCTGATGCCTTCGATGTAAAGATCGGTGATCGGGTTCTGAGCCCAGACGCGCAAGCGTGCGGGAACGAGATAGTCGGTCCCAACGCCGAGCGGGAGCGGCGCGCATACTCGTGCATTTGGATTTGAGAAGTTTGCGTCCTTGCCGAACGTGTACCAGGTAGGCGTCTCTCCGATCTCTTCAGGAGCGGCCTGCACTCGGATGGTGTTCGTATTGTCCGAACCGAGCCTGAAGTAGATCCAAGCGTGCGAGAATGTCCCGAGATCCACCTCGTTCGAGTACGAATTCGCAGCGAGATCCCCGAGGCTGTATACAGCGTGTCTAGTCTTCACCTCTTGATCCTCCGCTGCTGATGCAGCTCATAGGTCATCCTTACAGGCCCATGGACGGACTGGATGCCAAAGTATCTGGGGAGCTTGGAGTCTTGTTTGTAGATGTTGGTAAACGCGCTTCCTTCCAAGCCGCCTGTGCCGGACGTAGCGTTTGAGCCATTCACTCGAGAAAACGGAAGCTCGACCGCAAACTCAAGTCCAGCGTCATATGCCCCTTGATTCGCGTGGAAAGTCTGGACCGGTTCGTAGTCCGAGTACGACGCAGCCAAATAGGAATCGTCGGGTTCTACCGAAAGGCCGTTGAAAAGCTGGTAGACGGGTCCATCGACGCTAGTCGGGTTCGCGTAGAACTTGAATCCAGAGAAAACGGTTCCGTCCCGCTCTATAAACACATGTCCATCAGAGAACTCGCCAGCGTCGATCAACTTGACCGCGCCCTGCGCTTGATCTCCCATGTCGATCGTCTTGCGCCTTGCCATCACCCGACCTCTCTTGCGGCCATGACCTTCAACTCCATCCCGTAGTTGTTTGGGATCAGTCTCATCCGATGCGGCAAGACGTATTCGCCCGAAGAGGTCTCGTAAGCGGACGCAAAGCCGAGATAGTCCATCGGCATGATCGGGTAGGCGCGGTTCTCTGCGTAGAGATTTCCGGCTGCGTCTTTGGCGCTTAGCACCAGAGGATTCGCGCTCAGGTTGTAGCTCTGCGAAAGACTCAAGGGCGAGAACAACTCGTACCAGTTTCCAACCTCGCCGATGGGGGCAGGGTTGAACTCGACGCGGACAATCAGGTTTGCGGTTGCAGACAGGTTGGATGGTGCCTTGATGAAGACCGTCGCGTGCGTGAACCCGCGCATGTCGATCTCGCTCGACGGGACCGTCACCGGCACCAGTCCCAGGTCAAACACCTTCGTGCGCTTATTGCCTGCCATTCACATCTCTCCTGGTCGAGAGGAGCAGCCCCGCCGAAGGCCACCACGCAGGCGGCGGAGCCACTCCTCTCTTATCCCAGACGCCGCTAGTTGAGGTCAGCGACCAGGCCGTGCGCCTTCGTGTTGGTCACGCAGAGCGCGTACTCGGCGAGGACGGCCTCGGTGATCCGGTCGCCCGTCTTCGCGAACTCCTGAACCTCGAACGGTCGGAGCCACGCCACCTTCAGGTGTTCCGGGTCGATCGCCCACACGTCGCGCGCAGTGCCCTCGGTCGCCGTCGTCGAACCGAAGGCTCGGAGGTTCCGCGAGTTGACCGCGCTCAGCGTGTAACCGAAGGACGAGACGTACACGTCCACGGTGCCGTACACCGTCTTCGACGCGCGATCCGTTCGCATCGTGCTGGTCGCGGCCGTCGTGTTGCCCACGCCGTCGAAGGTGGCGAAGTCGGAGCGAGCCTTCGCGCCCATGACGAGCAGCGACGGGTTCGCACCGTCCACCCACATATCCTCGAGCAGCGAGTCGAGCAGGCCCTGGGTGAACGCACGCCGGTTGGCATTCGTCGCGAGGCCATCGGTGTGCTCGCCAGCGAACGCGGTCGGCGCGGTGCCGCCCGTGCCGCGGTTGGCATTGCTCACCCAGGACGGCATCGGAGCCGTTCGCGGGGCCGTCGAGGCCGTGCCGGTCGCCTTGACGTGGCTCTTGAACGTCGTCGGACCGACGCCGGGGCCACCAGCGAGGATGAAGTCGATGTCACGCTTGATCTCGCGCATCGCCTTCGCGCGTCCGTAGGCGATCTCCGAATCGCGTCCAGCCTTGGTCACGACCTCGGCCGTCCCCGACACCCCGTAGTCCTTGCGACTGATCTGGGTGTTGTTCGAGAGCTGCGTGCCCGAGCTGACCGCGGTCGTGGTGACCTGATCGGCCCCCTCTTCCGCTGCGTTGTCGGTTCGGTTCGCGAGCTCGTCCTCGGTCCACTGGTGGATGGTGGCCGTGGCCGTCGTCCACTCAGCCGCCGTCAGCAGAGGCGTATCGGTCGGAGAGATATTGTAGATGAAGTCCTGAAGGTCTTCTCGCTGACCGGCCATCGTGGCCGTGTCGTAAGTAGTCGTGATCGCCATGCTGGATCACCTCCTCGCCTTGTTCAGTGCGGAGCGGGCCTGAAGGGCTCGTGCGATGTCCCTCGTCGTGCCGCTCTCGCGCATTTGGTTGACTGCGGCGGCGTACTGCTCGCGCTCGCTGTGTCCGGCCTCTTGCGGAGAGCCGGAGCGAAGACGCGGAAGGTTCGCCACCTTCTTGCGGACAGTGGTCTCGTTCTCTCGTGCAGTCGCACGGTGCTGATCGTTCTGCATTGCGCGATACGCGATCAGGATGCGCCTGTGATCGAACTCACTGTTCCATTCCTCAACGGAGACACCGCCCCCGTTCGGATCCGTTACCCACTTGCCGAGTTCGGCGTAGGTGCGATCGAAGTCGCTCGCGAACGCGGGCTCCTTCTCTGCGAGCATCGAACGCTCGTATCCGACGCGCTGCTGCTGCTGCTGCATCTGGTAGTGCTGCTGCTGCGCCTGGGCCTGCTGGAGCAGAGCCTGCTTGCGTCGCATGTCTTCCATCTGGGCCGCGTACTCGCCCGGATTCTCGATCCGAAGACGCGCCAGCCTGTTCGCGTCGGGCTGGTTCGCCTGGAGCTCCTGCTGAAGCTGAGCGGCCAGTTGAGCGGAACGCTCGACCGCCTCACGAGAGGCCAGCATCAACTGGGACCGCTCCTGCTCGACCGCCTTCCGCTCTTCTGCCAGCGACTGCGTCTTGCGCGTGTAGTCGGCCTCTCTCGAGTAGCCCCGGATCAGCTCAGAGAGCGGAACCTCCTGCTCCACGCCGGCCACGTTGACCGGAACCATCGGGTCTTCGTCGAACTGGGCCTCCGCTTCCTGAGCAGCCTTCTCCTGCCACTCCTGGGCCTCGTCCTCGGGGACAACTGCCTCAAGCGCAAGCGGATCCTCCGCTACCTGCGGCTCTGCCTCTGCGGGCTGCTGCGGACCGCCCTCAAAGTGCCGGATCAGGGCGTCCATGCCCGGATCGTTATGTCGCGCCGTGTTTTCGGTCAGGGGTGCTTCTGCCACTACGTTCTCTCCGGTGATGCAGTGGCAGACTGGTCACGCGACCGAGCCTCCCGTGCTGCATTCAGATAGTTCGCGTGGGCCTCGTCGGCCTCGATCTCTTCGCGCCGCACCCGAGCCATCTCGGATATCTCGCGCGCTGCGCTCTCTCCGTTCGCCAGGAAGGCGTGCATGATCGTCCTGAGTGACTGTGCAGCCTGAGCGCGGAGCGTCCCTCTGAAAGCATCCTCGGCGTTCTGGGCGGTACGGCAGAGTTGCAGCGCGCTCGACTCGACGTAGGACAGCGCGGCCTCGAAGATGGGCGAGTTGAGGATCTGCTTCGCCTGGGCTGCGCGCTCCACGTCCTGGTTCAACTCGTGACGGGTCTTGGGGCTCATTGAAGGTTCTCACCTCCGCCCTGACCCATGACTGAAAGCATGGCCTGATCGACCGCGGAGATGAGCGCGGCAGAGTCGCCGCCCTCCATCGAATCGAAGATCGACCACGGGTCGTCCATGTTTGCGCTCGCGCCCTGCAGGTTCAGCTTCTCGACCTCAATCTCGTGGTCGAGTTCCTTGACCTTCAGGTCCGCCATCGCCTTGAATCGTTCAAGCTCAAGCCGCTGACGATCGATCTCAAGCTTCATGCTCTCGATCTGCTGCTGGGCCTGAACCGCGAGGTCCGCCGGGTCTGGCTGCGGCGGAGGGGGCGGATTCATCGAGGGGTCGGTGATGAACTGCTCGGGCTCCTTGAAGCCCAGGGCCTCGACCATCGCAGACGCGGTCGCGAACAGGTTCTGCTGCGTGACCATGTTGCTCATGCCCGAGGCCAGGAGCTTCTCTTGAACCGCCGCCAGCGTCTGGAGGTTGTTCACCTTCTCCATCCGGGTGCCGTGCCCGAGGCCGACCGCGATCTGGGCATCCATGTTCGTGGCCCAGTCGCCGGGGTTGATGGGCACCCACTCGCCGCCCGCGTACAGTTGCATCTCGGAGCCGTGCTGGAGCAACTCCTTGTAGATCAGCTTGAAGATCCGCTTGACGCCCGTGTCCGCAAAGACGCGAGCGATCAGGGTGGCACGCTGAGCGGCTGCGCTCTGCTGCACCATCACACCGTACGCGGTCTTGTTGATCGAACTCGGGTCGATGCCCTGCCCTTCCGGCGTCACCCCGGTGCGCGACTGCAGCATCTCCCTGTGGAGCGAGAGCGCCGGCAGGATGTCCGCCGCGTTCGTCTTCATTTCGAGGGGACGAAGGGCACCTGGGGCGTACTCCTCGACATAGGAGCCCGGCGTGGCATCGATGAGCTGGTTCAGGTTGACCAGCGGCATCGCCGTGTCGCCCACGCCCTGAGAAAGCACGACCATGCGGGGATCGGTCGAGAGGTAGAGCGAATCGAGATACTGACGCCAGAGCGTGGTCTGGATGTTCTCGATGTCGGTCACCGCGTCCGCGAGGCTGAGACCGTAGAAGCGGTGCGGGACAGGGATCGGGGTGACGCTGGCGAAGGGGTGACCGTCCACGGGATCCGCAGAGATGAACTTCTGCGCGTACTCTCCCGCGACCAGGACGCGCCACCACTCGGAGATGCCGTCGTCATCCGTGTCGATCAGGACGTAGCACTCGGTCACGAGGACGCTGCGCTCTGAGTCGGTGCGGTCTGCGAAGCCGCTATCGATCCCGTCCTGCTGCGAAGAGCGGAGGATCTGCGACGTGTCAGTCGTAGAGCTCGGCTGCGTGGTCGGGATGCTGTTGGCGAGCTCAGGGTCGATGCCTGAAGCGATGAGCTGCGACACCGTCGTGCGGATGCGCTGCGCTAGAAACCGAGCCGAGGGGTCTTCGATACCCTTCGCGTCGCGGTTGATCAGGAAGTCCTCGGGCGCGACGTTCTCGATCCGCACCCGTCCATCATCGGGCCGGCGGACGCCCTTGATCGTAAACAGCACAGAGTTGAGATCGAGCGTCGAGAGGTCGATCTCTTGCTCGTCCAGTTCGACCAGATCGCCGGCCTCGTCCATGACGACCGGCACGCTCTCGCGGAACTCGAAGTGCTTGTCCTGGGCGAGCATCGCGACCTCGTCGAGTCGCTTCCCCTCGTAGGTCTCGAAGTAGCCCTCCTGACCCTCGTCCCAGTAGACCTTCACGATGCCGTTTCGCTGGATCAGCGCGTCGCGGAACATCGTCATGAGGATCTCGAGACCGTTGTTCTTCCTGAAGACGTGGTTGCACGCTTGGGTCGCTGCACGCGCGCTGGGCTCATCTTCCGGCCCCTGCGGCACGAAGGTGCAGACCTCGTTGGACGAGACGAAGACTTCAAGCAGTCCGGGGAGGATCTGCTCTACCTGCTCGAACACGATCCGGCTCGACGCCTGTGATCGACCCTCGACCTCGTCGCCGCGTCGGTTGCCGAACCACTCGTTCAGGTTCCGCTGCCGCGCCCTCGTCAGGCGCGTCCCGGTCCACCCCAGCGAACTGTCGATCTCCTTGCGGCAGACCGAGAGCATCTGGTTCTGATCGTATGCAGGCTGCTCTTCCATCACTTCGTCCATCAGGCCCGCCTTCTGGGTTGCGGTCGAGGCCGCTCGACGTTGACCAACTCTCGGATGCCCATTGCGAGATACCCGAAGGCATCAGCGCCGTGGGACGCCCAGTCGTGGACGGGCTGGTGCTTCAACTCACCGGTCGGCGACGTGTCTCGATGCCACGAGCGAAGAGCCTCGACCCCCGCGGCCGTCTTCTCTCGATCGAAGTAGCAGCGGGGGAGCAGCATGCGGCTTGCTTCGATTCGCTCGTCGATCTCCGAACGGGTGGACTGGGAGACCCGTGGGAGGACTCGGAAATTGATTCCGAACCCCGCTGCAACCTCGAAGCGGCTCTTCCCTGTGCCGAGCTCGCGCACGCCGATGTCGTGGGGCGCAATATGCTCGCCGTAGGTGTAGCCCTTGTCTTTCAGCACCTGGGCGTAGTGCGGGAGCCCTTCGCCGCTCGCCTCGTAGTAGTCGATCAGGCGCACCTCGCCGCGCCCGACCTGCTGGCAGAACCAGATCGTGGTCGAGTCGCCCACCCCGAGATCCCAGGCCGTGGTCACCGGCAGAGACGGGTCGTAGGGCACAGACGTGATGCGGTCCTCTTCGTCCGCCTCGTCAATGTATCGACCGAGGATCGAGTTCTTGACCGCCGATACCCGCACGCATTCATACTCGCGCGCGAACTCCTCCCGGCTCATGACCTTCTTCGCGTCTTCGACCTCGGCCGGGTCGAGCGACTGCGACGAACTCACCGGGTAGATTCGCCGGAACCAGCCGTCCTGTTCCGCCATGTCGTAGAGCTGCCCGAGCGCGCCGTTGCTGTATTTGAAGGTTCCGATCGCGTAGAAGTTGCCCTTCCGGTCAGAGATCGCGGGCCGGATGATCTCGGTGAACAGCTCCAGCTTCGTCGTGTCCATCTCGTCGGCCACCACGTCGTCGAAGTAGAGACCACGCAGGCGATCCGGGTTGTCCGCGCCGAAGAGGCGGATCCGAGCCCCGTTCATGAAGTCCATCCGCAGCTCGGACTCGTTCACCGTGAACACGCCGCGCGGCATGACCGCGAGGTATCGCTTCAGCTCGTCCCAGAGGACCGCCTTCGCCTGCTGGTAGGTCGGGGCGATGAACGCGGCACGGTAGTCCGGCTTCTCGGTCGAGAGGCACTTCCTGATCAACTCGTTCGCAAAGCAGACGCTCTTGCCCCATCGGCGATGGGCGACGATCACGCCGAACCGATGGTTCGACACGAGATCATGCACCTCCCGCTGCTGTTCGCGCGGGCAGTACGGAATCTCTATGTCCTGGAATGCTGCGCTCAAAAGGTGAACGCCTCCAACTCGATGGGCTCCTGGACTCCATCGTCTTCAGCCAACGCTCGCTTCTTGGACCGCTCCCACACAAGAACCTGCTCGCCGTGTCGCAGGTCTTCTCGAAGCATCGCGTCGATCTCGAGTACGTTGAACACGGCTATCGAGACCGCTTCGGCATCTTCGACGGGGGAGGAGTGAAGGGAGGGCACGTCTGCGGAGCGCCCGCGCTCTTCTTCGGCATCTTCTCGGTCGGGGGAGTGAAAGGCTTCGAGCCCCCGTTCACCTTACTGCTGTAGTCCATGACATCTCCTACCACTTGGTCTTGTCCGCCCAGTAGGCGGCGGACATCTTCCCCTTGTCGATGTTCCGCTTGTGCCTCGCCTTGAAGCTCGCGCGTCGATTCTTTGTCGCCTCGGACTCGCCCTTCTTCGGCTTGCCCGCGCCGCTGACACCTTGCTGGCCGAAGCGGATCAGCTTGACCTTGTCGCCTTCCTTCGCGAGTACCGCGTGGCTCTTCGTCGGGTGACTGCTCGTTCGCTTGGGCTTGTTGTATCCCGCAAACTTCTCGCCCCGGTATTCGATCGCCATCACTCTCCCCGGCTCGCTCGACGACCGGCCTCGGCCATCGGCTGAATGAACTTGCGAGTCATCTCCCCGTGGATCCCGTTGCCCAGCACCTTCTTCGCCTGGCCCCAGTTGTCGGGGATCTTGAAGCTGTCCGGCAGGCCCATCAGCCGAGCCATCATCCGCCCCGTGACCCGCTTCACGCGCCCGTCCGGCATCATGATTCGCGGAACGCTGGCGGCTGTAGAGGTGAGCGTCGGCGCTGCCCCGCCGGCATTGGCTGCATAGGCGCGGCCCTTGCTCGCGGAACCGCCCATCGTGATGATGGGCTGGCTCGGGTCCAGGAGGCCGTCGTCGATGTCCTTGCGGAGCCGGCGCACCTCCCAACTCTCATTCCCACCCCGGCCCTTGAACGGCATGTCGGGTGCGTCGTCGATCAGGTCTTCGACGAGCGCATACCAGTCGGAGGGGCCGGACTTCTCCGGCAGAGCAGGCAGAGGCCCGTCCAGGCTGGCCCGAATCAGAAGCCGAGGCCGATGCTGAGCTCCGCCGTAGTCGGCCGGGTTCACGATCTGGACATCGACCGCGTAGCCTTCGTTGTCCAAAGCATCGAGGATCTCGTCGAAGAGGACGGTCTTCTCGTAGCCCGGGACGTTCTCGATCGTGACCGCCGGCGGCTTCGCGGCAGAGATGACCTCGACCACCTTGTCGGCGCTCTTCTGGTCGAAGGTGTCGATCTCGCGACCCCTCTTCGCGCAGCTCAGGTTCTTACATACCGGCGAGGCGTGGTAGAGGTCTGCGCCTTCGACTTCGCTCGGATCGACATCGAACACGCTCCTGGGCTCGTAGTTCGTCCCGTGAGCCTCGTTGTAGTTGCCCACGATGCCGGCGTCGTACTCGACGGCAGAGATGCTTTCATGCGGCCCGATAGCGCCCTCGACTGTGCCAGTGCCCGAGAAGTGCGTCGCGATCCGCGGAAGCGCGGGCTGCGGAGCGCCGGCCATCGTTTCGATCTGCGCGTTGTCTCGAGGGATAAAGAGGCTGGAGGTCGAGGGCGCGGGTTCCACAGCAACAGGTTGGTCTGGCGTCAAAGCGATGTACGACCGGCCCGGCTGGACATCCTGGCCAGTCCCGAGAAGGTTCAAGCCCGAATCGAACTGGTTGTCGTAGTAGAAACCCTTGATGCCTAGCGGCTCCACTGCGTCTCTCATCAACCGATTGACCGCCAGCGCGAACTCTTCAGGGTCAGTCGCAAGCTCGTCTTCGATGGCTTCATAGCGATCCATCAGTTCGCCGAAGCGGTCGTTGTCGATGAATCCTCTGTCCGCCAGATCCTCAATCAATCGGAACGCCGTGAAGCCATTCCCTTGACCTGCGATCTCGACGAAGCCCTTCGTGTCGAGGTCGTACTCGCGCGAGGTCAGGTTGCTCGGCAGTCGCCCGCCCTTGATCGCGGCGTTTGTCGCGAGTTCCGGGCTCGCCGCAAAATGGAACCCGATCTCCGAGCGGCGCGGGTCGAAAGCGTCGAAGTCGGCGTCAGTCGAGTGATAGACGCGAGTCGGTCCCCCGACCGTGCGATACGGCGCGCCCACCGGCATGTCGCCGATCAGGTCGGGGTCGGTGCGGCTCGGATCGACGTAGGTGAGGTCGTCGCTGAACATGACGTAGTTGTGCGACCCGTGGACGCCCTTCTTCCCACGGCTGAGCTGATCGAGGTATTGCGACCCAGGAATGCCCGCGTCTCGCAGCTTCTCCATGCCCACTCGAGACGGTCTGCCTAGCGTGTCCTTGACGAGATCGCGGCCGGTAAGCTGATCAAGAGTCGGCGCAGTCCGGGCCAGCGCCTCTTCCGCCTCCGCGCGGGTCGGATAGTCCCCGACGACCTGGCCGTTCACATCGACAGCGCGGTAGTAGTTCGCGTTGTAGTGATCGGCACCGAGCTGCCCGACCCGGCCGCGAGGCGCGCCGTCTGCGTACTGCGGGAACGCCTTGAGAACCTTCTCTAGAACAGCCGGAGGCTGCTGGCTGAGCGGGAGGTCGAGGTCGAGCAGGTCTTCCTCGTTCACGTCATGCAGGACGCCGTAGATCGCGTTGCCGCGCTCGATCTCGACACCGTCGTCCAGCGCGTCCATCGCGTGCTGCTTCTGCGCCTTCAGCCGCTCGATGATCTTGGCGCGCTCAGCCTCTCTGCCGTCGAAGCTACTGCTCGTCTCCGCGAACTCGATGTCTTTATCAAAGCGCCGCAGGTACACGTCAGCCCCTGCATCCACGTCGTAGTCGGCGCGCTCGATCTCATTCATCAGCCCGCGCAGCGCAATCTGTTGGTCAGTAAGCCCCGAGCGGTTCGCGACATCCACGATCTCGCCGCCGACTCGGATCTCGTTGGTCTTGCCTCGCTGGTCCCGATACTTGGCAGCGGTGTCTTCAATCTCCGCGCTGTAGTTCCCGATGCCTTCGACCTGCGCGCCCTCACCCGTAAACGCCTTGTCGAGACGGGTCGTGAGCCGGCCGAGCTCAGGGTTCATGCTCCACCGCTGCGGCGAGCCGACGAACGCGGGAATCACTGCGAGGTTCAGACCGCCCAGGCCCTTCGCGGCAGCAGCGGCACCGCTTGCGAGCGCGCCGATCTTCCCAGTCGGGTCGGGCGCAAGCATGTCGATCGCGAACATCGCGGCAGCGGGAGCGCCCTGCTCTTCCGCGTACTGCGTCGCTGCGTCCATCAGATCGACCGATGCGTTGCCGATGTAAGGGACGCGACGGGCCGCTTCATTCAGCCCGCCGAGCGCGCCCATGATCCCGCCCTGCTGGTAGCCGCGGACGATTTCCGGCACACCGTACTTCGCGGCACCGATTGCGTAGGCGGGGGCCGAAGCGACTGCTGCCCCGAGGTACGGGAGCGCCCACTGGCCCGCATTCTTCACGTCGCGGAGGTTGCTCAGCACGTTGCCACCGGCAGGCATTACCGCTGCGCCCTCCGTTTGCGTTCGAGGAATGCGCTGATCGTGTCTACAAGCTCAGCGTCGATCTTCTGAGCCGGGAGGCCCATCTCGTACCCGCGATAGTTCGACGGGTCTTTGCCAGCGGCGAGCTTGCTGTTGACGTGGTCGCGGTAGAACAACTCCTGCGGCACAAGAGAGTCCAGACCGCCGAGGTACTCGCCCTTGATCTGCGTGTCGTATGTCGAGTGCGGCACCGCTACTCGAGACGCAGGGATCACGTCGTCTGTCATCTGGGCGAAGGCGAAGCCCGTGTCGCCTACGTTGACTCCGTACAGCGCAGGGTCTGTGACCGCCTTGCGCGCCGCTCCAGGCTGCGGGAACCCCGCGTAGCGGTGATCCTTCACCTCCATCAGCTTCACGAACGCCTTGCGGCTATCCCCGCTCGCACCGTCGAGCCACTCTTGCAGTCGCTCTGAACCGACGCCTGGAAAGCTGCGATCGACTTTCCGCATGTCGCGGTTGAACGCGCTCCTCCCGCCCGGCTTAATTCGCGCGCCGGGAAGCATCCCTGCCAGCGTGTTCGCAGTGAACTTCGCGTAGTCAATGCCCTCGGGAGCCTGCGGGAAATACGCGCCGACGACATCGGCGTCGAACTCGTCTTGCAACTCGCGCGTCCTGTTCGCGAGCGTCGTGATCCGGTTCTCGCCAGACGCCCAGACCGAGCCATCCTTCTGCGACGCCGGGCCGAGCATGAAGTCAGGACCGCCTTCGCGGTACACCGGACGCGCGAGGTCGATGCCGTCTACGCGCTGCACAAGCCCGCCCAGCGCGCTGCGATCTCCGACGAGCGGGAACGCGACCTTCCCTTCGAGGTCCGCGATGTCGATCGTCTGGCGAGGCGGCAGTATCTCGGTCGGCAGGACATCGACGCCGATCTCGTCGAACGGCTTGTCGAGCTGCACCTTCTGGAATCCGAAGGGATCGATCTCGTCTGCGAGCATCGGCCGAGGCTTGCCCTTCGCGTCTACGACCCCGTCACGATAAACCTTGGGAAGCGTTGGCCCCTTCGCCATCCGGCGGACAGCGCCCTGCGTTCCGCGCGCGAGGTCGCTGAGGCTCGGGGAAAGAAAGCCCAGCGCCATCTGCGCGCCGGGGCTGACACCCTGAGAGGTCGCGTAGTCGGAAGCAGCGGCCTGGAGATCGGCGACGTAGTTCCCGCCCGGCATCATCCGCGTCGCGGCGTCGAGCCCGGAGCCGATTGCGCCCCACCCCTCTTCGGGCACGCGCTTCATGATCTCAGGGACGCCGTACTTCATCGCGCCGACCGTCGAGTACGCGCCCGTCGCAACGTCTGCGCCCACCGACGCAAGCGCGCCCAGGAACCTGTTCGGCAGGGTCTCGACGAACTGCTGCATGCCGCCGCTAGGCATCGTCGTCGCCCCCACTCGAGACAGGGGGCGTGTCGCGCCAGCGGAACCGAAGCTCGCCGCCGGCTGGACCGCTGATCTCGTGCGCGCTCTTCTCGCCGTACTTCGCCCGGTTCATGCGAGCGAGTACCCACTTGCGCGAGTCGATGCGGACCCGGCGAGCGTTCGTGACCTCGTTCGAGACCGAGACGTGGTCGCCTTCGAGGCCGTCCGCGAGGTCGAGAACCTCGTCGAAGTACCGCTCCGCCTGCGCTTCTCGAGCTTGCGCGTAGTTGTCCGAAAACTCCGGGGGCGCGTCGGCGCGACCAGAACGCCAGAAATAGACGGTTGAGCGCGCAGGCATCCGCTCTTCAGAGCAGATCCGCGTCAGCGATTCGCCGTCAGCCAGGCGTCGCAGGATCTCGTCAGCGATCTCTTCGCTGTAGACGGTAGGTCTACCCAAGCCCACCCCCCGATGGTCTCACGAAGAGAATGAGCCTTCCTAACGCCAAAGCCTCCTAGCCGTTAGGTTCCACGCGGAACGCAAATCGAGCGGGGACACCCGATTTCGACTTTCGATGTCCCCGCCCGTCCGCATATACGCAAAAGCGTCTACACGTCGGGGACACCCGATTCCCGCTTTCGATGTCCCCGCGACCACGCGCGCTGCCTACAGGCGTTCGAGCAAAAGACCTGAGTGCTACGAAAGGCCCTGAACTCAGCCCAGCATCCTGGAGCGGGGCAGACCGCAACCTCGACCAGGGCCTCGACCCGCTTGACCCGTCTAAGCGGCCCCACGCGCTCGAGAGCCTTTGAAACTCCCTCCCTCGAGGCTTCGGAATCGCTCAATGACGCCAGCCCGCTGGATAGAACGTCTTCGGAACCCGGCCCTTCAGTCGATCCCACGCGCGCGCTCGCTCTTCGATCTGCCAACGCTCCGCCGCGCAGCTCGCGCAGTAGCGCCAGGCCGGCTGGTCTCGCCACCACGGGTAGACAGAAGACTCCCACCGACTTTCGCACCGGTCGCAGACGTGCGTCGCGGTCCTCACGATCGCTTGGCCTACCTGCCCCATCAGTCCTCCGCCTCCTGAACCATCCCCACCCGACGCTCACCGTCCGGCTCGCCATTCACCGTCTCGTCGAACCGCGTAAGAAAGTCCATCCACTCCTCCTCCGAACAGTCGAGATCGATCACAAACTCGCGACCCATCAGACTTCCTCCACTCGGATTCGGATCCGCCCATCCTTGGGGCTGACCTTCACCCAGTTGTATGTCGGCGACCCGATCACGCTCGGCTTGTCGTCCTCGATCACGCCCACCTCGACCAGCCCGTCTTCGACGCTCTTGAACGAGGCGCACAGGTTCGTCACGTCGGGCTCCTTGCTCGAATACCGCTCGAACGTGACTCGGGCCTTTGAGAGCGGCTCGTCGGGTAGGTAGTGATTCTCGAGGACGGCCTGAGCGACCGCAGCCTTCCAGCGCTTGGCCTCGGCGTACCGGCTGCGCCAGTGACCACCCCCTGAGCCCGCAACCTGGAGACGAGGAAGGCCCTTCACGAAGATGTCGAGGACGTAACCCATCACCACCTCCAGACGAGCAGGCCGGCGAGGACGCAGATCGCGACCTGCGCGCCGATCAGGTAGGCCGTGAAATCGCGATAGGCGTCGCGCACGCGATCGAGGGGGGCGAACTCGGTCTTCCCCGACGGCATGCCCAGGATGTGATGCACATCGCCTGGAGGCCACTGATTCCACTCCCGAAGCGCGCAGAGCGCCGGAGCGACGAGCCCGAGCGCGAAGTGTGCGAGCTGCTCAAGCGGCTCTTGCCATACAGGCTTTCCCATTCAACCTTCCTCCTTCATATCGACCCAGACGTATTCACGCGCCCGATCGATCGCTTCGCGCAGACTGCGCGTACCCATCGAGAACCCGTCGATCACCCAGACCTCGACGCCCTCGACCTCGACCAGATGGAGCGACTCGCCGCACTCAGAGTCGAGCCAGTCGAGCCTCTTCGAGTCTTCCCACTCGCAGGCCGTCGAACACTCCGCACTACTCAAAGTGGAACTCCTTCGCCTCGTCGATCGCGAGCTCGATCTGCTCCAGAAGGGCCACGAGGACGCGAACACGCGCGTCTGCGAACCAGTTGGTCGAAGGCACCCCGCCGAGACGCTCGTCGATCAGGCCCATCAGCCTGCGTGCCCTCTGGTCGATCGCGGCCTGTTTCGCGAATGCCATGCTTTGCCCTTTCCCTGTATCTCGGATGGATCCCAAGAGAGACGTATCCCGACACCGCGATGCAAAAGCATCAACTCGGGACAGTCTCCCCAGGCTCGGATTGGAGAGCCCTTCGTTTCCGGCAGGGGGCGTTCCCGGCGCAACTGCTCGCACTGCTTCCGACGCGACGTAGCCCCGCGCCCGCTCCGACCTGCTTGCGAGTTCGACTCAGGTCTGCCCCTGGTTGGAACGCTATCCACCCACCCGCCAGCAGTAGGGCTATGTCGAACACGCGGCCCGCCGGCTCGCCACGCGCCCGTGAATGCGCTCAGAGAGCGCGCAAACGCTTCGCCTCCATAGCCTCCCGAGCCCGCGCGACTCTCTCTCTCGCGGCCTCTTGGCGTGCCTTGACCTGCTCCTCGTGCGTCAACGGTCGCGACCACGGCCCCTCAAGGCCCAGCTCGACCCGCTGTTCCATCTTCCCGAGCCTGAAAACGGACTCAGGGTTGAAGAACTTCCGCGGATTGAAGTCGTCCTTCTGGTCGAGACCCTCGTGGTAACGGACGTACCCGTGGACCGCGGCGACCAGTTCCTCCGGCTCGAACTCGACGAGCAGTTGCTCGACGAGCTTCCGCCGCTCGCTTCGGAGCTTCGGCACGACCTTCTTTCCGTAGTGTGCGAACGCCTCGACCACGGCGGGCCACGCTTCGTCAGCCTGCATCCCGCCCCCCCTGCATCGACGCCAGACCCCACACCGTGGATCTGTCGCGACGGAGGCCCGTGTCGATCACGACACCCATTTCGACCAGTTCGACCCGGCGGGGCCGCTGCGTCGATCCGCGCAGGCCGAGGATCTCCTGGATCTCTGCGTCGGTCTTGCCGCCACTCAGCAGCACGTTCACGATCCGCTGCCGGTCGCCCGTCAGTCGCGGCACCTGCGCTCTCATCGCTTCCGCGGCTGCGCGCGAGGTCTCTGAATGCCGCTGAAACGGCAGGCTCTGCTCTCCCCTCACTTCACCCCCCAATCCGTGACCGGATCTGACACCGTCGTCCGGCATCACGTCGCGTCGTCTTCGAGACGAATCAGATCGACCACGTCCACCACCCCACCGTTAGGAGCAGGAGCAGATTGAGTCGCAGCGACGATCCGACGAACAGAACGCGAGCCGACGAGTTCCCCACTCAAGGCCCGGAAAACCGTTCGAGCCCCCAGGCCCGCTCGTTCAGCGAAAGCCGCCTGCGACTCGTTTCGAGCCGCCAAGTAGTCACGCAGTCTCATCCTTCCGATTTACGCCAGAAGTGGCGTATCCGCAAGATCAAAAACTGCAATTGCCGCCGTTTCGCCAAATTCGACTACAATGCGAGGGTGAAGACGCCCACATCTGACAGGCAACTCACCGCCGCCGAGGCAACGGCCGAGGCGTTGCGCCAACTCGTGCCGCGGCGCGGCTGGTCTGAAGCAGCGCAGATCACGGGCATCGCGAACGGCACCCTGCGGCGGCTCCGCGACGGCCAGGCGTCGGTAAAAGACGAGCAAGTCAGAGCTCTGCGCCGTTATCCCGGCTTCAGCGCCCTCTTCGACGAGCTGACAGGCTCTGAGGTCGATGAGGACTACGCGGAGGCCGCGCGCCGGCTCGCAGAGGCGTTTCCAGACGGCTCGCTCGAGACGCTCGTCTATCAGCTCGAGAACGCGGCCCGCCTGGGCCTCGACGCAGAGCAGATCGCCAGCTCGCTGAAATCGGTCGTCGCTGTCGCCCGAGCGGCGCAGTCGAGCCAGAAGAAATCGCCGGTTTTGGCGAACAAGACGCGAGAAACGGCTTGACCATATAGCCAGTTTTGGCGATATTGAGTTCTCCAACCAAGGAGGACTCGATGGCAAACGAGCAACCGACCGCAAGCGTGACGTTTCACGCATCGCCGTACCAGCCCGGAATCTACGGCGTCTGGTACGAAGCCCCTGAACACCCTTCGACGAAGTACGATTGGGCGTTCGACTGCTGCGACCTGAACAAGGCGCAGGCCACGACGCTCGCGGCCGCGATGAGCCGCAAGTTCGACGACCTCGACACCGTCGATTGGGATTGGGTCTACAAGACCGGCATGGCGATCGGCGCGTGCGACAACTGCGCGTCCGAGGACTTCGGCGACTGCCCGTCCTGCCACCTCTCGACCGGCTTCGGCTGCGGGCACGGTGCGATCTGCGACGCCTGCGAGAGCTTCGGCGAAGGGGGTGAAGCATGACCCCCACCGGAATCTTCACGCCCTGGGCTGAGCTTCTCTGCATCCCCTGCAACAACAAGGAGGCCGAGTCGGGTCACTACTCGTCGGCCAAGACGATCATTGACTCTGCGAGGTTCTCGAACCCCGCGCAGGGCAACGCGACCTGCGGCTCATGCGGCATCGCCGTCTACTGCGAGCGCGAGGATGTAGTGCTTTGTCAGCGAGTCTGCGACGCAGCCGTGACGATTGGTGGCGATGACGGCAGCGCGATCGACTTGCAACAGACCGGCGGCATGTGCGTCGCGGCCGGGTACTCGACCGACCACCACGAACTGCTGATCACCGAGAGCGAAGACCACCCGCAAGGGTCGGAGGTCATGCTGCTCGGCGTCTACGAGATCGACGAGGACGGCGAGCCGGGAAACCCGATCTACTCGGCGACCGGGACGGTCTGGGACGCTGCTGCGCGTGCCCGGCTCTGGGAACACTGGATGGATGAATACGCAACGGATGGAGGTGCAGCATGAGCAACTCAATCGTCGAAGGGCTGAGCGCTGCGCTCGACCACGCTTGGGGCGAGTCCGCTCGACTCCGCTCCGAACTGAATCGACGCGACGGCCTGGTCAATAGCCTTCAAGATCGCAACCGCGCACTGGTCCGCCTGGTCGGCGACTATCGCGACACGATCGAAGCCGCGCTCCGCGCATTGAGGGCCGCTCGGTGCGAGACATGCGCGGGCGCGGGCGAGATCGAGGTCGAGGTCGAGGGCTACGGATCGATCGCCGACGAGACGCCGCCGACGTATCACGCGCGATCGGAGTGTGAGGACTGCGCGGGTATCGGTCTCGATTGGAGCGCGGCTCACGAGGGGGCTGCGTGATGTGGACTGAACGCGACCCCGAAGACTTCGCGGCTGACCTTGAGGCGCGAGCTGCGCGCGAGATCCGGCGCGGGAACTACGACTTCGCCGCTCTACTCGACGGCGCGGCGAACTGGCTCTTGAAACTGACCGAGGAGGTGCGAGATGAGCGCAGCGGTTGAAATTGGTGAACGAATCAACGTGAAGGACGATATCGAGCGGCGCATCAAAAGCTCTAAGACCACTGCGCTCCATTGCCTGCTCGACGCAGTGCGCGCACTCGATCGAGACGACTTCCATTCCGCGCAGAAACTCGTAGACGACGCTCTCTGGCTGCTGAAGCGCGGAGAGAGTGCCTACGAGGAACTCTGGACTCTTGCGGAAGGGACGGTGCGCGGTGAGTGACCTTCGCTTCGATGACGAGCCGATGCGTTGGATCGTAGACCCCGCAGAGGGCATCGACTTGGCAGTGTTGATGAACATCGAGAGCGAGCGGTTCGGCCGCACGGGTCGGAACCTGACCGCCCTGGTCGCGGCGCTCGGCTGGCTCGCGAGCGTGGTCGGGGCCGTCGTCGGCTTCGGGCTCGCAGCCGCGGCGCTCTGCTCTCTTATCCATTGATTTCACGCGCACGAGTGCGCGATGGAAAGCAACAGAAACAAAAACAGAAACGGAGACTGAAATGGGAATGCTCAGCAAATACACGTCCGCAAACTCGCAGTGGCTCAAGAGCGAGGATCTGAACGGTTGGGAAGGCCCGACCACGATCCAGTTCGCCGACGAGTACGAGGTCAAAGACCAGAACGGCAAGTCCGAGTGGAAGGCCGGGTTCACCTTCGCGCAGTTTTCAGACAAGCCGTACTTGTCGAACGTGACGAACGCACGCCGGATCGAAGAGATGCTCGTGAAGCAGAAGAAGATCAACGCCGACCACGCGGAGTTGAAGCACTGCATCGGACTCCAGGTGTGGCTCTACACCGAGCCGACCCAGACGCCGTCGGGCTCGATGACGATGGGGATCAGGGTCAAGGAGGTGCCGGCCAACTTCAAGCAGATGGTCGAGTCGGGTCACGCGGGCAACGTCTCCGCGCCCGGACCGAACGCGACCGCCTCCGATCGTCCTCCGACTCCCGTCCAGATCGAGCCTGCTCACCTGCAGGACGCGCCGCCGCCGCCGAGCGACCAGGACGACATCCCCTTCTAACCCCCCAACCGCGCGGGGGGGAGGGGTACGACTTGTTGCCATCGAGCCCGCCCCTCCCCTTCGCGCCTTCGAGACCCTCTTGCCTGCTGTCAACACAGAAGAGATCGAGGCTGCGTTCGAGGCCGCGTGCCTGTTCGCGAAGAAACGGAATGACGGCGCGCTCGACGGTGCGACGCGCGAGGCTCTGGTGTGCCTTGTGAGCCACCTGCTCGACTCTCTGATCAGCGAGCAGACGAAGTTCGCGCAGACGGCGGAGCGCCGTGCGACCGAGGCTGAGGCCACGCAAGCGCGGATCGTGGGGGGCTGAGTGAGCGCCTCCGCGCCCCAGATTGCGCCCCGAGTCTGGATCGGGGAATCTGCCGAAGTGCCCGACCTCGGAAAAGTCGTATTTCTCCGCAACGGCTGGCGGATTGATTTCTCCCCCCACTTGCGGGGGAGCGCGCGGTATCTGTGGGCGCTGCGGGGCAGGCCGTTCCAGACCCGCGAGCAGGCGGAGGAGATCCGAGCCGTCATCTGCACCGACTCTCGGAGGATCCCTCTCGCCGACGCGGTCGCGCAGTTCAAGAGCCAGCGCAGCCGCACTCACCGCGCCCTCGACGTAATCGACCGCTACCTAGAGGCGGCTCCCAGAATCGTCTCAGAGCGCACAGATCGGCCTCTCTCGCCTCGCACGATCGCAGCCTACCGCGCGGTGCTCGGGCGCTCTCGACCGTTTTTCGCGGGCCTCACGATCCAGGAGGCGACCCGCGCCGACACACTCCGCGCGTGGAAAGCGTGGTTCCAGCTCCCGAAGTCCGAGGGCGGGCGCGGGCTCACGAGCGACCACGAGGGCCGGAACGCCTTCGCCGCCTTCCGCGCCGTGATCGCGTGGTATCGGACGACCCGCGTAGACTTCCCTGAGCCCGACTGGCCGACCATGCCGACCGCGCTGACCGCGAAGAGGCGGAACCGGACGCGGCGGGATTCCGAGGCGAGGCTGTCGCTGCCGGAGGTCGTGCGTGCGATCGACGCCCTACCCGCAGACCGCGCCCCGATCTTCTGGGTGATGTTTTATACCGGAGCTCGCCCGACCGAGGCGCGGGGCGTTCTGGGCTGCGACTGGGATCGGCCCCGCCTGCGGATCTGCCGGAGCGCGGCGAACCGCTCGGGCGGCTGCGCGGTCAGGGACACGACGAAGACCGGCGAGATCGGCACCTACGAGCTGCCTAAGTGGCTCTGCGACCTGATCGACCAGAACCGGGTGAGCATCGACCGGGACGCCCCCCTCTTTCAGAACCCCGACCGGCAGGCTCCCGAGGGCGTGATCTCGGACGACGCGATCAGAGACGCCTGGATGGCCGCGAGCGAGGCGATCGGCCTGCCCTGGGTGCCACCATATCGGGCCATGAAGCACACGCAGGTGGGCGCTCTCAGGGGCGCAGGAATCCCGATCGAGGACATCGTCGCGCAGTACCGCTGGACGGGAAGCGCGATGCTCGAACACTACGACGAGGCGAAGGACGAGCGGCGCGGCGGCGTTGTCGCTCGGCTCGACGACCTCGTCGGGAAAGCGAGGAAGAAGTGAGAATCGAAGACCATCCGCAGACACCGGGGCTCATCATCGAGGAACAGGACGCCTACATCGAGCGTCTCGAGGGGGAGCTTTCTGCCACACAGAGCATCGCAAGGTCTCTGGCGCAGCGCGTAGGCATGTCCGACGAACAGCTCGACAAGCTGATGGATCGGCTGATTGCGGCTGATAGCGGGCTGATTCAGGATAACTAAGCAGGAGAGGGCGTGTACCGCTTGAATGCAGCACTTTCACGATGGGTGGAGAAGTTCGAGTCTTCTTCGCCGCACCACTCACTTTTCAGCGAATCCAGGCACTTAGACTGTAGAGTTGCTAGCGAAAGCCCGGCTGATGACGGGCTGATCCGGCTGATTCGTCGAGCGCGGCGGTCGCTGTGAATGGGCTGGCTCTATTTGCCGGAATCGGCGGCCTCGAACTCGGACTGCACCGAGCCATCCCCGGATACAGAACTATCTGTCACGTCGAGCGGGACGCCTACGCTGCGGCCACTCTCGTGGCGCGGATGGCGGAACAGGCCCTGGCTCCAGCTCCTATCTGGGACGACGTGTCCACCTTCGACGGCAGACCGTGGCGTGGAGTTGTGGATCTCGTCTCTGGCGGCTTCCCGTGCCAGGACATCAGTCTCGCCGGCTCGGGAGCAGGGCTCGCTGGTAAGAGGTCCGGGCTCTGGAGCGAGTACGCGCGAATTCTTCGCGAAGTACGACCCCGTTTCGTCTTCGTGGAGAACGTCGGGGCACTTGTTCGGCGCGGGCTCGATCGCGTCCTCGCGGACTTGGCCTCGTGCGGGTTCGATTCGATCGAATACGATGTATTCACGGCCGAAGAGGTCGGCGCACCGCACCGCCGTGAGCGGCTCTTCATACTCGCGGAACGAGTACCCGACCCCGAGCGCGACGCCTTACGGGACGAGCCAGAACGAGGGGAAGGTCGCGCACAAGCGACCCACCGCAGGGACGCCAAGCCTCGATACGTGGGCGAAGAACTGGGCGACGCCGACGGCAGGCGACGCGAAGCAGAGCGGATCGCGCAATGCGCCGGGAAGCAAAGCGCACTCCGGGGCGAGCCTGACCGATCAGATCCGAACAGGTGGATCGGGTGGCCGCCAGGGCCGAATGACGCCGCAGGATGGCAGCGATACCTCGCAGCCGGCGGTCCATCGCCAGCTTTCACCTCAGTTCGTGGAAGCTCTGATGGGCCTACCGTTGGGATGGAGTTCCGCGCAGATCGGCTGCGGTGTCTCGGGAACGGAGTCGTCCCCCAGGTCGCGGAACTCGCGTGGCGAACGCTGAGCGCCCGGTTGAGCGAGAGGTAGCCTGCTGGACACAGTGCGCGTGCGATGCGTTCTGGTGCGAGAGGCACAGCATGCACGCATACGAATGCGAATGTCCTCCAATAGAAGATTGGACGATCGACCCGTACACGAAGGAAATTCGACGGGCACACAAATAAATCGACGCGATGACACTAGGTAGAAGGCATCGCGAAGATGCCAGCAGCCCGAGCACGGGGTGTTCGAGGGGGGTCTTGAACAGACTGCTGGTGGAGGGCGCGGCTCGGATGTACCGGGTCGCGCCCTTATTTCAAGAAAGGAACCGCGATTGCCGACCGACGACCTGCGCGAATTCATCTACAGCATCAACCCAACGGAAGATGATCCGTTTGCGATCCCACCGCGATGGGAGCTTGAGTTGAAGCCTCGACCTCGAGAGTCTCGAGCCTTGACTATCGCGCGAGCGTGCCTGGAAGCGATGCTTCAGATGAGGGAAGACATCGACGCGGAGATTGAGCGGCACGAACGTGCGAGCAGCAAGGCCAGCACGCAGAGCGCGATCGACGACCCGAAGGACGGCTCGGTCAAGTAGATCGGGAGCCTGTTCGACCACTCGCTCGCGCCGTCTGCGTTGACGCTTCGCGAGCGCACGAGCAGCGCGTCTTCCGGCACAGATATGGTCGCCGCAAAGCACTCGCAGCCATCGACCGGGCTGACGCTCAGCACCCACTCCCACTCGTTCGAGCCCAGCCGCTGGAACTGGAACTCCCAGGAGTCCACGAGTGCGGAGTCGGGCTGGTGCCAGTAGACCGTGTGGTCAGGCATTGGCTTCGACCTGCGATCGGACTTCGGACTCATACATCGCGCGCTCGACGAAGTACGGGACGGCGGGGTACACGAGCGCGAGTCCGGGCCAGCCGAAAGCGACGAGGCCCACCCCGCAGATCGAGATGGCGCTGCCCCAGTAGAGCGGGTGGCGCAGGTATCTGTACGGCCCGGTGACTGAGTAGCCATTCTGAGGGACTCGGGTGCCGACGAGGTTCGTGAGCCCCGATCGACGCAGATGAGCCATGCCCCAGAACCTGAGCCCGTAGCCCGTCGCCAACAGCGCGAGCCCTGCCCAGGTAGAGCCAGCGAGGCTGGGGTCAAGCACTGGTTCGGCCTTGAACGCTATCGAGCCAGACGTACTTCGAGAGCGTGTCCGCCTCAATCTCTCCGCGCTCTTCTTCAGAGATGCGTCCTTCGAGCGCGAGTTGATCGACGTAGTTCGAGAAGTCCACGACCTCCGCCGCCGCCTCTTGCGCGGCATCACCTCGGAACGGCTCGTTCGCTGACCGGCCGTACTCCGCGAGCCCAGCTCGCCACGCTGCGCGCTTCCTACGGTGAAACTCTTCAAACAACTCCTCGATCCCTCTGCTCGTTCCCATCAGCGCCCCTTGTATGTCCGACTGTCGCTCCAGCCGTGATGGTCATATGCGTCCTGCATGCGCCCGTAGCGGATCCAGAACTGGTCTCCATGATAGAAGCCGAGCCCTTTATCCCAGAGCTCTGCGTGCGCGTGAGCGGCTTCGTGGATCAGCGTCTCGATCGTGCTTTGGACGGTCGGGCAAGACCTACGCGAAAGCAGTATCACGAGGTCTGCGCCCCGCTCGACCACTCGACCGCAGAGCTGCTCTCCATCCTCGTCGCGCAGATCGTCTAGCCACTCGATGCGCTTGACGCGCGCCAGGGGAAACTCGCTCTTGAGCCAGCGAAGCACCTGGACCGCTCGCTCGAATCGGTTCGCAGCCTTCGGCATTACTGATCACCCCAGATCGTGTAGACGTTCGCGACCTCAAGGCGCTCGAGATCGACAGCGAACGCCACCTGGGCAGGGGGCTCGGAGGGCAGGCCGAGATCGCGGCTGTAGCCGTTCGGCCCGACCAGCGAGCCGTTTGCGATCCCGAGCCCGCCCTGAAACACGTTGCGCTGGTGATGGTGGCCGATGCAGAGCGTGCGGAAATCGTAGTCAGAGCGGAGGCGACCAGCAGCACGCAGGAACGGGACCGCGAGGCCCCCGACCCCTCCACCGTATCGGATCGCGTGACCATGATGAAACAGCATCTTGTAGCCGTGCAGGTCGAGCGGGAGAAACTCGGCCTGGGCAACGTGAAACTGAATCGAGTCATCGGAAGCGAACCACGCGGCGAGGTCGCGATAGACCGGCTGCATGTGCGAGTAGTCGCCCGCGTGACCAGCCACCATCTTCGGCGTTGACCGATCGTGGTTTCCCCAGGAGGTCGGGACGACGAGCGGAACGTCGAGCTCGGCGCGCAGATAGGTGAGGATCTGAGCCAGCAGGTCACGAATGAACTGAGCCTCGTCGGGCGGCGACAACTCGCAGGCGCGCTCGGACTTGTAGTGGAGCGAATCGTTGACGAGGAAGTCACCGCCAAGCCATGTCACAACGCTCTGGATGTCGGAGTCCACCTGCTCGCGCTTAACGAGTGAGATGAGTGACCGCGCCCACTTCCACGCCCGCTCCTCGCCCACCGCTTGGTTGTGGACGTTCCCGCCAGACTGGGCGGCGGTGACGACTTCACAGGTGTGCCAGTCGGAGGCGAGCGCGACGAACGCGCCTGGGCGCTTCCCGCCCTTCTTCCTGCGAGGCGGCACCCGTAGCCGCTTTGGGTCCGGCGGGTCGAGCTTCAATGCCTCGAGCGTGGCGACATAATCCTCGAGCGCGTCGATCTCTCGATTCAACTCGCGGATCTCTGACCGGAGGTCTGCGATCGTTCGCCGGTTACGGTGCCGGGCGCGAGCCGAGGACTCGGAAGCCTCCAACTCTTCGGCCTCGCTCACGATCTCGTCTGCTTCAGTCCCTGAACCGAGCATCGACCCACCGCTTCGTGTGAGAACTCGGCTTAGGCGCGTGCGGGTATCGGCTGCGCCACACCTCGATCAGCCTGGTGAAGTTGACCTGCTGCCCGTTGCGACGCGGGATTGCATAGCCCTTCTCCATGACCTCCCAGAAGACCGCGCTGGCATCGGGGTTCTTCACGAGCCAGAGCTTCAGCGACATGCCCTCATCGACTTCTCCGAGGATCTCCGAAACCAGGGGGGAATCCGAGTTCTGATCGCTCATCGATCCTCCAGGGCAGCTCTCACCGACTCGAAATACGGTGCGACCTCTTCGAGCAGAAAGTCACGAGTGGGCTCGCACACGTTCGTGCCTTCGAGCTCGTGCAGCTCGCGCCTCACCGACTCACTTGCCCTGGGTGGAGCCGCGATGCTGTGGACCGCGTCTGCTCGGCTGCTACAGCATCCGGTCGATACGATCGCGACGGCTAGCAGCGCGAGCGTTTTGAAGTGCGCGCATCGCTTTCTGCATACGGGTGAGACGTTCACCTCGCTCCTCCATCTTTTCAAAAAAGCGTTTTTGAATCTGATGAACCGCCACCCAGTTCAGGATGACGAACC
>Ga0070745_1000353_pt1 | contig 29328 bp, 25 predicted proteins | sample VirMetDEL_Mar_4_FD_77438 | JGI IMG/M metagenome (GOLD analysis project Ga0070745, IMG submission 77438) | Aqueous microbial communities from the Delaware River and Bay under freshwater to marine salinity gradient to study organic matter... | ecosystem: Environmental > Aquatic > Marine > Coastal ...
CCCTCTCCATGGCGGGGTGCTCGCAGTCGTCGGCGCCGGGCATAACTGAAGCTGCCGGGCTCGAAGGCACGTGGATCGGCGACAACGTCGGCTACGAAAACGGCGAGTACCAAGAACGCGAGATTCGTCTTGTCATCGACCAATCGACGGGCACAGCGTTCGCGGGAGAGAAATCCTGGCGCGAGATTGGCGGCAAGTGGAGCGAAGCAGAAACCTTCTCGGGCGCTGTGCTCGACGGAACCGATTTCCACGCGGCCGACTCCGACGGATTCATTTCTGGAACGGTCACGTCGCCGACCCTGATTCAGGCCACCTACCTCGAAGCGGGCGAAGACAGCGGAGCCTTTGAGCTCACTCTCGAAAAAGTTGGGTAGCACCTAGGCGTTTTCCCGATCTACTCGTGCAGCTGGCACAGCACGATGTGCCCTACGAGCCGAGTTCGACCCTCATGATGCGGTCGTCTCCCGCTCTCGGAGTTCCGTAGGTGTCGGTATTGCTTGTAAGAAACCAGAGGCTACCGTCAGGTGCGTACGCGACATCCCTAATTCTTCCGAAGCTGCCTTCGAAGAACGTTGTTTCTGTGCTCGGGTTTGCCACGGGAACAGTGCGCACCCTCTGGCCTTTGAGATTAGCGATGAACACGGTGCCGTCGACGATGGTGATGCCGCTCGGGCTTGCGGTGTCGGGATTCCACTGCTGCACGGGGTCGACGAATGTGGGGTTGCCAGCGATGCCTTCGACTTCGGGCCAGCCATAATTGCTGCCGGCGGTGATGATGTTCAGTTCGTCCCACGTGTCCTGACCAAACTCCGACGCAAAGAGTCGACCTTCGGCATCCCACGCAATTCCTTGGGGGTTGCGGTGGCCGAGGGTGTAGACGTGCGAACCGGGGAAGGGGTTGTCGTCGGGGATGCCGCCATCAGCGGTCATGCGCAAAATCTTGCCGCCCAGACTGTTCATGTCCTGGGATGCAGGCCGCACGCCGGCATCACCAGTTGTCGCATAGAGCATGCCGTCGGGGCCGAACGCGATTCGTCCACCGTCGTGAAAACCGGCGAATGGGATGCCATCGAGAATGACTTCGCCCGCACCAAGACCCAGCGAGCCGGGCTCACCAGTAATGGTGAATCTTTGGATGCGGTTATCGCTAGAGCTCGTCGAGTAGGTGTAGAGGCGCTCGCTGTCATCAATGGCGAGCCCGAGGAGTCCCGACTCGCCCTGATGTACGACACCGGGAACGGTGCCGACGAGTCTCATGGTGTCGCCCACGAGTTCGAAAATATCGCCGGTGTCGCGAGAGCTGACGAGCGCGGTTTCGCCAAGAAAGACGAGCGACCAGGGTGTCGTGAGCCCCGTGACAATGGCTACGGGTTCGCCCACGGGGAGGGGTACGGCCCTCTCGGTGGTGCTTGTCGGCTCAGGAACAGGCGGCGCTGTGGGTTCAGGAGTTGCTGCACAGCCGGAAAGGACCAACGCTGTTGTTGCAGTCAGGATGGTAACGAAGCGGGCTCGTGTTGTCAGTGCCATGTTTCCTCGACAGTTTCGTTCTCGTGCGGCTCGCGCATGGGCCGAGCCGGCCGGGCGTGCTATCCGTCTGAAGGATACGCGGGAATGCGGGGAAGGCTCTGAGAATTGCTGTCGGCTCGGCGTGCCCGGAAGGGCTGTGCCCTGAAGCGCCGGTGGGTATAGTCGGCAGGGTGAATGAAAAAGATCTGCTTGGCCTCTGGGCGTCAGCTCGACTGCACATCATGGTGGCGCAGTTTGCACCCACCTTCTTGCTCGCCGTTACGGTCACGGCGCTCGCGCTGAACGGCGGCGACGGCGGGCCCGTCGCTGTGAGAATCGCGTCGGCCGGTGTGTTGTTGGCCTCAGGCGTCCTCGGCGCTATCGCTCAATACACCTCGGCAGCCGAAGCACAAGGTGTGGCAGCGGAGATGCGTGAACTCGAGAACCCATCGAGAGTTGTGCAGCAGATCCTCGAAACCTGGTGGTGGACGACGATTGTGAAGTTCGTCACCCCGGCAATCTTCACGGTGATTTACCTCGCCATTTTGTGGCAGATGTTTATCGCTGGGTAGTGCTGCGAGGCAGCGTTGGCCCGGTAGCACGCCCTGGCCCACACAGGCCCGGCGGATCCGGCTCGCTTAGACTGACGAAATGCCGCTGACGCGCTTTCTTTTTGCCGACCAGCTCGGGCCTCATTTCGATGACGGGGGACCGATCGTCATGGTCGAGGCTGAAGCGGTTTTGGCCCGTCGGCCCTACCATCGCGCCAAAGCGCACCTCATTCTGAGTGCCCTCCGGCACCGTGCTGCCGAGCTCGGCGACAGAGTTGAGTTTGTGAAAGCGCAACACTATCGAGTCGTCTTGGCGGGCCGGGAACTCGAAGTGATAAACCCGACATCGTGGGGTTCACGGTGGCTCGTGCAAGAACTCGGTGCGAGGGTGTTGCCGAGCAGAGGGTTTGTCACGAGCGAAGCAGACTTCGCGGTGTGGGCCGAAGGTCGGGGCTCGAAACGTATGCTCATGGACCAGTACTATCGCGAGCGCCGAACCGCCACCGGAATACTCATGAATGGGCCCGACCCCGAAGGCGGACGCTTCAACTTTGACCACGACAACAGGCAGCCACCGCCCAAAAACGCTTCGAGTCTCGGGCTTCCCGACGCGTGGCGACCGGTGGAAGACGCGATCGACGCCGAGGTGCGCCGAGACCTCGACGCACTCGAGCGCTCTGGCCGCGCACGATTTATCGGCACAGACGGCCCGCGCCAGTTCGCCGCGACCAGAGCTGAAGCTCTAGCGGCGCTCGCCGACTTCATCGACACACGGTTGGTCGACTTCGGTCCGTTTGAAGATGCGTCTCTCCTCGGCGACAGCGACATGAGCCACTCGCGGTTGAGCGTTCCGTTGAACTTGGGGCTGCTGCATCCTCAAGAAGTTATCGACGCCGTCGTTGCCGCCTACAACCGCGGTGACGCCCCGCTGCAGAGCGTCGAAGCGGTGGTGCGCCAGATAATGGGCTGGCGGGACTGGGTGTGGCACTTGTACTGGCACCTCGGCGAAGACTATGTCGAGCGCAGTAATTATCTGGATGCCCGTGAGCCGCTGCCGCGCGAATTTGTCGAGCTCGACGGCACCCGCGTGCGCGCCCGCTGTCTCAGCCATGTGCTCAGCGAGGTGGGTCGCACGGGGTGGGCGCACCACATTCAGCGGCTCATGGTGCTCGGTAATTGGTCTCTGCAGCGCGGCTACAATCCCCAAGAGTTGAACGAATGGTTTACTAACGCGTTCGTCGACGGCGCGCCGTGGGTGATGCCCGCCAACGTTGTGGGCATGTCGCAGCACGCCGACGGTGGCCTCGTCGCCACCAAGCCCTATGCCTCGGGTGGGGCGTACATAAATACGATGAGCGACTTTTGTGGTTCGTGCCCGTTCAACCCCAAGAAGCGCCTCGGCGAGGATTCCTGCCCTTTTACTGCTGGTTATTGGGCGTTTCTCGACAGGGTGGAGCCGAGGCTTCGCGGCAACAATCGTATGGCCCGGCCTCTCGCGGGTCTTCGCAGGCTCAGCGATCGCGAAGCCGTGGTCGACCAAGAGCGCACGCGCGACTCGTGGTGAGGTGGCGCTGAAGGTAAAGTAAGGCTAGCCTTAGTCGTGGCAATGGCGCCGGTCACATTTCTTCCCTTCTCTGGAGTACCACCCTTCATGCGTCGTCACCGTTCCTCTTCATCGCTCATTCGTGCTTGTGCTGCCGTCGTTGTATTGCCCACCCTGCTTGTCGCAGGTTGCGCTACAACCCCCACCACGGTGGAGCCCACGAGTGACAAAGCGTTCACGCTCTACTCGGGTCGCGAAGAAGCTCTTGTGCAACCCCTCATCGACCAGTTCGAGGCAGAGACGGGCATTGCCGTCGAGGTTCGCTACGGAAACACTCCAGAGCTAGGAGCACTGCTTCTCGAAGAGGGCGCGGCTAGCCCCGCAGACGTTTTCCTTTCGCAGGATGCTGGAGCGCTCGGTGCCCTCAGCGAAGCGAGTCTCTTCAGCACGCTGCCGGCCGACATCACTGACGCGGTGCCCGCAGGCTTCACGTCAATGGATGACAGTTGGGTTGGCGTCACCGGTCGCGCTCGCGTCGTCGTGTATGACGGTGAGCGTTTCACCGCCGACGAGCTCCCCGACACCATCGACGGGTACGTCACCGACCAGTGGTCGGGTCGACTGGGCGTCGCGCCGAGCAACGCAAGCTTCCAGTCCTTTGTAACCGGACTGCGCGTGCTCGAGGGAGAAGACGCCGCTGCAGGCTGGGTTGAGGGCCTCGCAGCCAACGCCCCACAGATCTTTGAAAACAACCGCGCGATTCTCGCCGCAGTTGACGGAGGCGTTCTGGATGCCGGACTCATCAACCACTACTACTGGTATGGCCAGGCCGCTGAGACCGGAGCCTCCGCCATGCGCGCCCAGCTGAAGTTTTTGACGGCGGGCGACGCAGGGTCGATCGTCAACGTGACGGGAGTCGGTGTGCTTGCTGGCTCCTCTACCGACCTCGACGCTCTCGAATTTGTGCGTTACCTCGTTTCGGTTGACGCCCAAAAGTACTTCGTTGAGCAAACGTTCGAATACCCGCTGGTCCCCGGTGTCGAAGCGCCCTCGGGTTTGCCGAGCCTCGATAGTCTCGTCAACTCTGACCTGGACCTGAGTGACCTCGACGACCTCGCCACAACCCAAGAGTTGCTTGCGCGCGCTGGACTCATTTAGAGGCAAATTTTTCGCCCGCGAAAGACGGGCGAGGTGTCGCCGCGTAGGCGGAGAGTGGTGAATTGGATACATGGTGATTGCGACGGGTGTGGAGCCCCGGGGCAACGCCGTGCCGGATGCCCGTGCCGGCAGTCCTGTGCCGGCGCGACGCCCCCCGCTCTGGTTGCTGACGGCAGCCCTAGCCTCGGCTGCCGTCGCGGCGATTCCTCTCGTGTACCTCGTGGTTCGAGCGGCCGAAGCGGGGCTGCCCGCTGTGCTCGACACCCTCACTCGTGGCCGCGTGCTGGAATACGCCGCTAACTCTCTTGGGCTTGCCGCGGCGACGACAGCGACAACCCTCGTGCTTGGCACCGCCACGGCGTTCGCTCTCACTCGCGTGCGATTGCCCTTTGCTCGAGTGTGGTTGCTGCTGTCCGCGCTTCCGCTCGCTGTGCCGTCGTACCTTGCGGGGTACGGGTGGCTCGTAGCGTTCCCGGCCATGAATGGTTTTGTGCCGAGCTGGCTACTCTTGAGTGCGGTCACCGTGCCGTACGTCACACTGCCGGTCGCTGTGGCGCTGCGGGGGGCATCCGGTGATCTGGAGGGTGTCGCGCGAACTCTGGGTCGCGGACCGTTCGCTGCATTTGTCATTGCGACCTGGCCTCACGTGAGGCCGGCGGCGATTGCGGGTTCGTTGCTCGTTGCGCTCTACGCCTTGAGCGATTTCGGACTCGTCGCGATGATGCGCTTTCCGACTCTCACTTGGGGAATCAACGCTGCATATTCCGCGAGCTTCGACCGCGCCCAAGCGGCCACGCTCGCGCTCCTTCTTGTTGTGTTGGCTCTTGTGGTTGTGGTGGGCGAGCGAGCGGCTCGGCGTCAGGTTCCACGGCCGAGTGCTCGCCCCGTTGCTCCGCGACCTGTGCGCACTCCTGCGCTTTTGGCACTCCTCGGACTGGCCTCGCTCGCTCCCATCGCGGGTGTAGTTGTACCGCTGGGAGCTCTCGTAAGTCGACTGCTCGACGCCGAAACTGTGCGCGCCATCGATGTGCCGCGACTCGTTGGCGCGGTCGGCTGGACTGTCGGGGTGGCAATTGCGGCGGCCGTGTGTGCGGTGATCCTCGCACTCCCAATCGCTGCTTTGGCGTCGCGATATCGTGGCCGGCTCGTGACGGTGATCGAATCGGTCGGTTATCTCGGTCACGCACTGCCGGGCATTGTGGTCGGGCTTTCACTGGTGTTTTTTGCCCTCGCCATAGCTCCAGCGCTGTACCAAAGCCTCGTGGTCTTGGTGTTCGCATATGTCGTACTGTTCAGCCCGAAAGCGATCGGTACAGTGCGCGCTGGCCTCGGCGACGTGCCACCCCGTCTTGTTTCTGTAGCGCGAACTCTCGGCCTCTCGCCTCTCGAAGCCTGGTGGCGTGTAACGGTGCCCCTTGCTTTGCCGAGCGTGGGCATCGGGGCGTTACTGGTTGCCATCGCGACCATGAAAGAATTGCCTGCGACGCTGCTATTGCGCCCCACCGGCGTGCAAACGCTCGCTACCGAATTGTGGAACCGCACGGTGTTATTCGAGTTTGGTGCCGCAGCCCCCTACGCGGCATTGCTCGTGCTGATCGCGGCCGTGCCAGCAGTGATTCTGTCTGGCGTGCGCAGCGTGGCCAAGGAGGAATTGTGAGCGACCTCGCTGTTGAGTCTGTGAGCGTGACCCACGGGTCGACGCTCGCAATTCACGACGTCTCGCTGGCAATTCGCAGTGGAGAACTCGTGGCGGTACTTGGCCCCTCCGGGTGCGGCAAGACTTCTCTCTTGCTTGCGATCGCCGGGCTCTTGCCCGTGCATTCGGGCATGATCACTATCGGCGATCGCGAGATATCAACCTCGTCTCGAACTGTGGCTCCTGAAAAGCGTGGCATTGGTTGGGTGCCTCAAGAGGCCTCCCTGTTTCCGCACCTTTCGGTGGGAGAGAACATCGGGTTCGCCGTACCTCGACGCGGCAGTCGCGCAGGCGGTGCGAGAGGTGGCTCAGGTGTGGCTGGCGGCGGGCCGACTCGCGCGCGTGCCGAGCGCATCGCCGAGCTTGCCCACCTGGTCGGCCTCGGCGACCTTACCTCCCGCGCACCACATCAACTCTCGGGAGGTCAATCTCAGCGTGTGGCCTTAGCGCGAGCGCTCGCCCCGCGCCCAGAGCTGCTGCTTCTCGATGAACCCTTCGCGGCCCTCGACACGCAACTGCGCACGAGTCTGCGCCGCGAAGTGGCCGAGCTGTTGCGCGCTCAAGGCACCACCTCGCTGCTCGTCACCCACGACCAAGAAGAGGCACTCACTCTTGCCGATCGAGTTGCCGTGCTTCGTAACGGCCGACTAGAACAATTCGGCACCCCGGAGGAAATTTACCAACAGCCCGCGAGCGACTGGGTGGCCTCATTTGTCGGAGATGTTGTCGAACTCGAGGGCACGTGGCGCGGCGGTCGAGTGCTGTGCGCGCTCGGCGCGGTCGAAGCCTCGGCGGTCGGGTTTACTCCGACTGACGGCGACGCGGTGCGACTCATGCTTCGCCCCGAGTGGATAGTGCCGCGCCCCGACTTGCTCGCTCAGGCAGCGGCGGGCGCCGACGCCCGTGTTGTTGCAATCTCCTACGCTGGGCACGACGCAATGATCACCGCGAACCTCAACGGCGGGCCGGCCGTGCGCATGCGCATGGCGACTGTAGAGATGCCCGCTGTTGGCGACGTTATCCGACTCGCCGTACAGCGCCCCGGCCTGGCGTACACCGCGATCTAGCCCTTGAGGTGGCTATCGCGGGGTAGTGACTTCCCCCACTCCGGCTAGGGGGGATCTCCAATAGTGCTCGCGGTTCTCCGGCGGTCTACTTGAGGTAGATCAAAGGAGAACTCGTGAAGATCGCATTCGGTGCCGACCCCAACGCTGGTGAGCTCAAGCTCGCCCTCATGCAGGTAGCAACTGACCTAGGCCATGAGGTCACCGATCTCGGCTCCGACGACCCGATCTACGCGCACGTCGCGACCGATGTAGCCGAAGCCGTTGCGGCGGGAACCTACGATCGTGGCGTGGTGTTGTGTGGCACCGGAATCGGTGTTTCGATCGCTGCCAACAAGGTCGCCGGCGCCTATTGCGCTTTGCTGTCCGACGTCTATTCGGCCGAGCGGGCACAGCTCAGCAACAACGCCAACATGGTGTCGATGGGCGCTCAAGTGATCGGTGTCGAGGTCGCCAAGGTTTTGCTCAGCACCTATCTTTCACAAAACTTTGACCCGGCAGGGCGCAGCAAAGACAAGGTTGCGGCGATCGTCGAGTACGAGGCGTCGTGACGCTCACCTCCATCGACACGGCCACCCTCGCTCTCTCGGCAGCTCGTGCTCGCCGCCATGTTCTTCGAATGTTTGCGGCAGCTGGCTCCGGCCACCTCGGGGGCGCGTTCTCGTGCCTCGACATGGTGACGGCGCTCTACTCGCGAGTGCTGAAAATCGACCCTGCTGACCCCGAAAGCCCAGACCGCGACCGGTTTTTGCTCTCGGCGGGACACAAGGCACTCGCCCAATACGCCGTGCTCGCGGAGCACGGGTTTTTTGATCTTGACGAACTCGATACCTACGGCGACCGCGGCTCCCACCTTCCCGGGCATCCCGACATGCACAAGCTCGCCGGAGTCGAAGGCAACACGGGAGCTCTCGGTCACGGCACGGCTATAGCCGCGGGCATGGCGCTCGGCGCCAAAATCGATGGACGTGACTATCGGGTGTTCACAATTCTTGGCGACGGCGAACTGCCGGAAGGCTCCAACTGGGAGGCCTTCGCAGCCGCAGCCCACCATGGCCTCGACAATCTTGTCGCCGTCATCGACCACAACGACTTTCAAATCAGCGGCTCGGTCGGCGAGATCATGAACATGCACTCCATCGCCGACAAAATGCGCGCCTTCGGTTGGGCCGTGCGCGAGATCGACGGCCACAACTTTGAACAGATGATGGATGCCTTCACCTCAACCCCTTTCGAACCGGGCAAGCCCTCCGCGATCCTCGCGCACACGGTAAAAGGTCAAGGCATCAGCGCTATCGCCGGTCGAATCGAATCCCACTATTGGAGCCCGAGCGACGCCGAACTGGCCGCGGCGGTCGCTGAAACTGACACGCTCATCGAGCAACTCGCTAGAGAGGTAACCCGATGATGCCGCGCACTCGCGACCCACGAAAGATCTTTGGCGCGGCCGTCACAGCGGCGGCCGAGCTCGACGAGAGACTCGTCGCGCTCTCGGTCGATTCGGGCCTGAGCTCTGGCCTAGGGGCACTCAAGGAGCGGCATCCAGAGCGTTATCTCGAGTTCGGAATCATGGAGCAAGCGGCCACGGGTGTTGCCTCGGGTCTTGCGACTACGGGCAAAGTGCCCGTGCTGTGTGCGATTGCGCCTTTTGTCACTGTGCGCAACTACGAAATGTTCCGCAACGACCTCGGATACATGAAGCAGAACGTGAAGATTGTCGGGCGCAATGGAGGTCTCAGCTACTCGCAGCTCGGACCCACCCACCACTCGCTCGAGGACTACGCGATTACGCGAATGATCCCCGGAGTTGTTGTGTTGTCGCCTCAAGACTGTGGCGAAATCGAAGCCGCCGTCACGGCCATGCTCGAGCACACGGGGCCCGTCTACATGCGCATCGGCGCCGGCATGATTCCCGATCTCTTCGATGACGAGCCTCTAGTAATCGGCACGGGGCGGCGCATTAGCCAGGGCAGCGACGTCACGGTCATCAGCACGGGTCAGATCACCGCTGGTGTGATCGACGCCGTTGCCCTGCTCGAAACTCTCGGCATTTCTGTCGACCACATTGGCCTCGCCACAGTGTGGCCGCTCGACGAAGAACTCATTATCGAATCGGCGTCGCGCACCGGCCGAGTTGTCACTGTCGAAGAGCACTACAACCGCGGCGGTTTAGGCGGCGCGGTAGCCGAGTTGCTCGCAACCACACACCCGGTTCCCCTCGACATCATCGGAATCCCGCACGATTTCGTATCGTCGGGGCCCTACGAAGACGTACTCGCCCATTGTGGGTTGGATGCCGCATCCATCGCCGATCGAATCGACGAGTTTACGCGTAGCTGATCACAACCTTGCCGATAGTGGTGCCGCTCGCCACGAGCCGGTGAGCTTCGGTGAGGGTCTCGATGCTGAGACCGCTGAGAGTGGCGGTATCCGTGTTCCGAATGCGGCCGGAATCGACGAGTTCGGTGATCGTCGTCAGAATGCGGTGGTGATCGTCGGCGCCCGTTGTGGGGTTGGCTCTCGTGAACATGTATTCCCAGTGCCACGTGGCGCTCTTGGCTTTGAGCGGGGTCACGTCGATCGGACCGCTATCGATGCCGACGATCTCGCCGAACGGACGCACGACGCGAGCGAAATCCTCGATGCGGCCGGCCGACCAGGCGCTAATAATCCAGTCGACATTCGCAAGCTCGCGCCCGTCGAGTTCAAGGGTTCGAGGGTCGACGACGTGGTGTGCTCCGAGAGTGCGCACCCACTCGACAGACTCGGGTCTGGAAGCCGTAGCGACGATCGTGATCTCTGGCAGAAGCGCTCGCACGAGCTGGATAACCATCGAACCAACTCCGCCAGCACCGCCAACCATGAGGAGCGTGCCCGAAGAACCCGTGTGAAGCTTGAGCTTCACAAACAATGACTCCCACGCGGTAATTGAGGTGAGCGGGAGAGATGCGGCTTGGCTCGCCGCGAGGCTGGAAGGAGCGAGCGCTGCAATGCGTTCGTCAACAAGCTGGATGCTCTGATTCGAACCCGCGCGATCGAGCGTGCCCGCGTAGTACACCCGGTCACCGGGCAAGAAGCGGGACACGGCTCGACCGGTCTCGGTGACTACGCCAACGCCGTCATAGCCGAGAACTGTGAATGGACCGGCGGCACGAAAAAGCTTGGTGTCGACAGGGTTGACTGACGCGGCGAGAACCTCCACGCGGAGGTCGTTAACACCCAATTCGCCGAGCGGATCATGCCGCTCGGCGAATTGAACTAACCCACCACTGGGTAGGACTTCCCGGCCAATAGCCCGTGAAGCCACGTCGGTGTTAGACCTTTGTCTCGTCAACAAGGCCCGGGTGGAACAAGCGAGGTCCGCCCGACGCCTTGGCGCCATCGTCGTAGGCCGTGCCGTTCGGCGACGAAACAACTTCGAGTTGCATTCCCCACGGCGCCATGAAGTAGCACCACGTGAGGCCGAGGTTGGGGCCCTCGGTGTAGGCCGTCGGTTCGCCGAGAACCTCGACGCCGTTGTCGCGCAAGTAGGCGATAGCGGCATCCATGTCGTCAACGTAGAAGGCGAGGTGATGACCACCAATGTCGCTGTTTTTTGGGGGTGTTGTCGCTTGGTCGGGCGACTCATACTCGAACACTTCGAGGTTGCTGCCATTGCCGAGGCGCAAGTAGCGGAACTCTTTGATGACGGATCGGGGGTTGACCCGAAGGTGCTCTGTCATCCAGTCGGTGTCGTCGTTGCGGAAGTCGGTCGCAGCGACAAACAACTCTGTTGCGCCGAGAATGTTGATGAAGAAGTCACACGCTTCGTTGATGTCGGGGACAGTGAAGCCGATGTGCTCCATGCCGCGAATTCCTGGAATAGCCATGATTGTTGACCTTTCGTTGTTACTGCTGGGCCGAATTGGTGGAGGAGATAAGCTCCGCCATCGTTTTCGCGATGAGAGCGAAGGAGACCGCTCCCGGGTCGGGGTAGCCAATTGAGCGCTGCGAGAGCACGCGAGCGCGCCCGATGAGCGGGGTCAGATCGGCCGTGGCTTCGGCTGCTGCTTCGGCTGCAGCTGCTGCCGTGCTCCATGCGTCGACCGTGCTTGCACCGCTAGCGACTGCCGCCTCAAAAGCGTCGGCAAATGGCAACTGAGCATCGAGCATGGTCTTGTCCCCGAGCGAAGCGCGGCCGAGGGTCTGGATCGAACCGACGAGAGCCCGTAGAGCACGCGCCTGTGCTTCCGAGGTGACCTCATCGGTGTCGCCGAGGGCGTTTCCTGCCGCGGTGAGAGCAGCACCCCAGAGGGCTCCGGATGCTCCACCAGCGTTCTCCGACCAGCGGTCGCCAGCGCCAACGAGCACCGTCTGGGCGCCGCCGCCGTTGTCTGCGAGGTAACGAGCGGTGGATGCCGCGGCAGCAGAGCCGCGCGTCATTCCCACGCCGTGGTCACCGTCGCCGGCGATGGCGTCGAGGTCACCGAGCTTCTCAGCGTTTGCTTCGATCGCAGCCGCGACACGCTCGAGGCCCGTCGCGATGATCTGGGCCGACTTCTGTGAGGTCTCCGAACCGGGCGCAGATACTTCGATCGGCTCAGCCTCGGTGTTGAAGACGAGGTCTGCAGGGAGCAACGGGGCGAGCGGTGCACGGCGCTTGTAGGCTGCGGTGTCGCACTCGGCGAAGTAGTACTTTTCAATCTCGTCGTTGAGCCACACGAGAGTGAGCGAAACGCCTCCCATGTCGAGCGAGGTCATGAACTCTCCGACTTCGCCTTCAACAACTTCGATGCCGGCATCGCGCAAGCGCGAGCCAACCGAGGTGTACGTCACGTAGAGCTCTTCGTACTTGGCCGAGCCAAGGCCGTTGAGAATCGCGACGACGCGGTTTCCCGCGCCCTCTGGACGGTCCTCGAGCAGACGGTCGACAAGCAGTCCGGCAACATCGTCGGCGGTGCCGAGCTCAGTTTCGTAAATGCCTGGCTCGCCGTGCACGCCAAGACCGACACCGATCTGGCCTTCTGGCACCTCAAACAGCGGGTGGTCGGCACCGGGGAGGGTGCATCCGGAGAAGGCCACACCGAAGGTGCGCACGCGGTCGTTTGCAACGTTGAACACGTCGACAACCTCGTCGAGGCTGAGCCCTGCTTCTGCGGCGGCCGAAGCCATCTTGAAGACCGCGAGGCCTCCAGCGATGCCGCGACGCATGTGGCGCTCGGTGATGGGGGCGGATGCCACGTCGTCGGTGACGACCGCAGTGCGCACGTTGATGTTGTCTGCGCGAAGGCGCTCAGCGGCCTGGCCGAAGTGGAGAACGTCTCCCGCATAGTTGAGGAACGCAATAAGCACTCCACCACCCTGGTTGGCAGCTTTCGCAACGCTCACAGCTTGCGAAGCAGACGGCGAGGAAAAGATGTTTCCCGTGACTCCACCGTCGAGAAGACCAGGACCTACCCAACCGGTAAATGCGGGGTAGTGGCCCGTGCCACCGCCCGAAATAACGGCAACCTTCCCGGGTGTTGATGTTGATGCGCGAACTACCCCGCCAAAAACGGGTTTGACGTAGTTCGGGTTGCTTTCAACAAATCCCTGAACGAGTTCCCGAGGGAAGTCTTTCGAATCATTTACGAGGCGTGTCATTTCATTTCTCCAGTTCCGGCGTTGCAACTGCTTCTGTGCGGTTCGGTCGTACGGTGGTAAGGATGGTGCTGAGTAAGGTGAGATCCACGAACGAGAGAGGCCCCAAGTTGAGCGGGTCGCTCAGCACCGTTGAGTGTTCTCCGGGCTCCGGATCGCCGAGGGACGACACCACGAGAGAAGCGCCAGAGAAGTGTTCGTTTGTGGTGAAGCCGCTCACGGTCACCACGGTTCGCAAGCCCGCCGATGTGGCCGCGCGCAAACCAATTTCGCTGTCTTCGACAACTACACACTCGTCGGGATCGAGCCCGAGCTGGGTGGCCGCCAACGTGTAGATGTCCGGGGAGGGTTTCTTGCGGGGAACAATGTCCCCGGCGAAAACCTGAAACTCGGCCGCGAGATCGTCGCCGACTGCGTGGCGCAACACGGCTCGCACCGATGGCTCAGCCGACGTTGACGCGACGGCGAGCTTCCAGCCTGCGGCGTGCGCTTCGGCAACAATGCGAGCTATTCCGGGTCTCGCGGGGAGCGCTCCACTGTTGACGAGATCCGTGTAGACGGCAGTCTTTGCGAGGTGCCACTGTGCCACCGCTTGACGTTGGCCTTCGGCATCCGCTGGCAATCCGGCTTCGGAGACAAACTCCTCGGTAAGGATGCTAGCCAACCGCTCTTTGCCTCCGCCGATCTTGACCTTCTCGGCATACGTGGGAACATCCCATCGCACCGGCAGATCGAATTTCTCGAAGGCAGCGTTGAAGGCCGGAAGGTGGCCGTGTTGCTCTGTGTCGGCGAGAACGCCGTCACAGTCAAAGATGAGTCCAGGCATTATTTGCTCGCTTTTCCCGCAGAGCCGAACTCTGTTGCGAGGGCGACAACCAACTCAATGACCTCAGCTTGAGTTGCCGCGAATAGCGATGGTGGATCCCACTTGTTGGCTGCCTCTGCGCTTTTGAGGAAGCCAAGAGTTGACTTCATGTAGGTCTCTTTGAGCGACGTCGAGATGTTGACTTTGGCGCAACCGAGAGCGATGAGCTTCTGGAATTGTTCGCTCGAGAGCCCGCTGCCTCCGTGGAGTGCGATGGGGATGGAGCGTGCCTCAACGATGTCGCGAACGCGATCGAAGTCGATCACTGGAGTCGACTTGTAGCTTCCATGCGCGTTACCGATCGACGGAGCGAACACGTCAATCTTGGTCTGGTCGATGAAGTCCAGTGACACGTCGAGAGACTGTCTTGTGCCTTCTTCGTCGGAGCCGTGATCGTCTTCGACGCCAGTGATTGCCTCGATTTCGCCCTCGACGTGAGCGCCGTAGCGGCGAGCTTCTGCCACCACCTCGATAGTTTGACGGAGGTTTTCTTCAACCGGCAGTTCGGATGCGTCAAAGAGCACCGAGTTCCAGCCGTTTTCGAGGCACTCGGTTACGACACTGCGGTCGGGGCAGTGGTCGAGGTGCAGTGCGACAGGCACCTCGATGCCCGCAGTCATGGCTCGCCACATACTCGCAAGCACTGGCGCGCCAATGGTGCGAACGGTTTTTACCGACGTCTGCACAATCACTGGGGATTGCGCTTGAACTGCTCCAGCGAGTACTCCCTCGAGGGTCAAATCATTGAAGACATTGATTGCGGGCACCCCATACCGTTGATCGAATGCCCGATCGACAATCGAGCTAAGCGAAACGACACCCATGACAACTCCCTTGTTGGTTACCTTCCCTAAATTAGGCGGGACGGCGGGGCGCATCTATGAGGATTGTCCCCCCTTACGCAGTAGGGGAATCAAGTAGGGTCGCCGCTACATTGGGGCGCGGTCGTCGCCCATGCTTGTGAGCATGGTTCGATTTCGCGCTCCAGTCTTCCGCAACAATGAACCGACGTGCTTCTCGACGGTTTTTACCGAAATGCTCAGCACTGTTGCGACTTGTTTGTCGGCAAGACCCTTCGCTACCAGCTCTCGAACTTCGAGCTCTCGGGCGGTCAAACGTTCGCCACTGGTGTCGCCAGAGGTCGAGTCGGTGAGGTGATCAAAAAGGTCGCCTTCGACAAGTGCCTGGCCTTGGCCTGCAGCAATGATCGTGCGAACGATCGTGTCCTTGGTCGACTTCCGGTTGAGGTAGCCGCGCACCCCGAGCTGCTTCGACAAGCGAATTTGCTCGATTGTTGGATGCTCGGTGTACAACACAAACGCCGCGCTGGGGTTCTCGGCCCGAATGCGTTCGACGACTTCGGTCATGCTCTTGCCGACCATGTCGAGGTCTAGCACCACAACGTCGGGAACCAAGTGAGATGTCGCGTCAAAAAGTTCGTCAAGAGTGGAGGCATCGGTAGCGATTTGCATCGACGGCTCGTGCTCTTGCAGGAGCCTCACAAGACCCGCAGTGAGGAGCGGTTGAGAGTTCGAAATCAAAATCTTCCACGGCTGCGGGCTCGGAGTGTCGGGCGAGTCTGGTCGGTCAGGAAGGATCGCCAGCACTTTTGTGCCCCATCCTGGGATCGACTCGAGTCGAAGATCTCCACCGAGGTGGAGTGCTCGCGAGGTCATGCCGTGAAGGCCAAGACTTCCCGCCGAGAGAAATCCTTCAAAAGTCTGTGTTTCAGGAACAGCGAAACCACGGCCGTTGTCTTCGACGAGAACAGTCACGGAGTGGGTTCCGTAGACGAGCCCGACCCGAACCCTCGTGGCCCTGGCGTGTGACACAACGTTGCTCAACGCTTCTTGAGTAATGCGGAACGCGGCGTGGGCGACCTCGGGGCTGAGGTTTCGAGACGTGCCGACGACCGAGACTTGAGTCTCCGCAGACGACACACTTTGCACCCAATCGAGCTCGAGGCGCAAGGCTTCCTCGAGAGTACGGCCCTCGAGGGATGCCGGGCCAAGTCCCATGGCTGTGCGCCGAGCCTCCGATAGAGCTTCGGTGGCTTCGGTGCGGACTCGTTCGATGTGCTGCCACGCCGGGTGAGCTTCATCGATGGCGAGCTCGGCGTCGGCGAGGCTCTTCAGTAGAGTGCTCAGTGAGCGGCCGACGGTTTCGTGAACGTCGCGAACTGCGCGCTCGCGCTCGAGAGCAACGGCGGCTTCGCGTTCGCGCTCGGTGGCTTTGGCATGAAGCTTGGCATTCGCCAAAGCTATCGCTGCGTGGCTTGCGAAGAGCTCGACAAGCTCGGCATCGGCTTTGCTGAATAGTCGATCATTGCGATCACTGAAGATCACGCAGCTGCCAATAATTGTGTCAGCCCAGCGGATGGGAACGCCAACAACCGCGCAATCCCAGCGCGGATCGTCGGGCGCGATGTGACCCTTGGGGATGTCGGAGTACGAATCCAAGATCACGGTTCCACGGCTACGGACAACTTCTCCAGTGACGCCTTGGTCGAGAGAGAAGGTCTCGCCTTCCTGGCATCCAACACCGAAATCAACGCGTTTCGTGTAGGTCCCACCGAGCTCGTCGACGAGGGAGATCGAGCCGGATTCGCAACCCAAAAGAGATGTTGCGTGCCTCAAAACGCTCTCCAGCAAAGGCTGAAGTTCGAAACGGCCGGCAAGGTCGGATGCCGACTCGGTGATTGCGCGCAACTGATCGTGAACGTGGTTATCGCCGATTCGCAGTGCAGACCGCTCGGGTGAATCTAGGGGTGATGTAACTGTCACTTGGTCCTCCTTGACCGAAAGATGCACGTGATTGGGGGAGATCACGATCATCCAGACACATCACTATAAGCACAACCTGACGTAGGGGCTTCCCTACCCGCGCTGAGGGGAACTCCGCATATCGGGAATTCAGGACTCGGAGGTAGCGTTGCCTCCACGCCTCAGGCGGCGAAAGATAAAGACGAGGATTTGATGACTACAACGAAGAAGTTGCTCCCGGCCTCCCCGTGGGTGGAGTTGCGCGCGACCGAGAAAGACTGGAACGCGCAAGACCCAGCTCTGCTGACGACGATGATCACTCAGATGCACTTGATTCGCGCCTTCGAAGAGGCCGTATTGGATCTTGCAGGACAGAAATTGATCAACGGACCGGCCCATTCCAGCATCGGTCAAGAGGGTGGAGCCGTCGGCTCGATCGTTCCCCTCACGGTCGCTGATCAAGTGAATGGGTCACACCGCGGCCACCACCAGTTCCTAGCAAAAGCATTTGGTGCGGTCTCCGCAGAAGGCTTTGACGGAGTGAGTGAGTTCACGGCACCCGTGCGCGAAGTACTGCAGCGAAGCCTCGCGGAAATTTGTGGGTTGGCTCAGGGCTACTGCGGTGGACGCGGCGGTTCGATGCACTTGCAGTGGAAAGAAGCCGGCGCGATGGGCACAAACGCCATCGTTGGTGGCGCGGTTCCATTCGCAGCTGGTTTCGCGTGGGCCGACAAGCACGCTGGCACCGATGCAGTCTCGATCACCTATTTCGGTGATGGTGCCATGAACATCGGCTCCGTTCTCGAAAGCCTCAACTTGGCATCGGCGTGGGATCTTCCCGTGTGCTTCTTTGTCGAAAACAATCAGTACGCAGTGTCAACGACGGTCGACGAAGCAACCGGCGAACCCCGCCTGTCGGCTCGCGCCCTCGGCTTCAACATTGCCAGCTGGCAAGTCGACGGCATGGACCCCCTCGCGGTCTACCTCGCAACTCAAGAGGCGCTCGCTCACATGCGTGCGGGCAAGGGCCCGACGATGATCGAAGCCCACGTCTACCGCTACTTCCACCAAAACGGCCCCTTCCCCGGCAGCGCTTTCGGATACCGCGAGCGCGAAGAAGAGAAGGCCTGGCGCGACCGCGATCCACTCGCCCTCACCGAATCGCACCTCAAGCGACTCGGCATCATGGACGATGAGCAGATTGCTGCTTTGCGAGCGCGCTCCAAAAAGATCATGGCGGATGTCACGGCAGAACTTCTCGAACTCGATCCAGAGAGAAGCGGCACGCAGCGCTTCCGCCCCGAGTTGTGGCCCGACACGGCGAAAATCAACGAGGGAATTCGCGGCGACCTGTCGGAATTCGACGGTGTTCGATTCGCTGAAGCCGCAGACTTCGAAGGCAAAACTCACAGTCGAAAGTTTGTGGACATCGTCGCAGAAGTCATGGGCAAACGCATGGCAGAAGACGAATCGATTGTGGTTTTGGGCGAAGACGTCCACAAACTCAGCGGTGGCCCTCGAGGCGCGACGAAGGGCCTCAAGGAAGCCTTCCCCGATCGAGTTCTCGGAACCCCCATTAGCGAAGCGGCATTCAGCGGCCTCGCCGGTGGAATGGCTCTTGACGGTCGCTACCGTCCCGTGATCGAGCTTATGTACGCCGACTTCATTTGGGTTGCAGCCGACCAGCTCTTCAACCAAATCGGCAAAGCACGCCACATGTTTGGCGGCCAGCACGATATGCCACTCGTCATGCGCATCAAGGTTGGCACGAAGACTGGCTACGGTTCCCAGCACTCGATGGACCCTGCAGGCGTCATGGCTAGCTCCGTCGGTTGGCGAATTGCCGCGCCATCCACGGCTCTTGACTACATCGGAATGATGAACTCGTCACTCAAGTGTGAAGACCCCGTAGCGGTGCTTGAGCACGACGCTGATCTGTACAAGGCCGATGGGCAAGTGCCCGACGACCTCGACTTCTTTATTCCCATCGGAAAAGCTGCAAAGCGCCGCGAGGGCACAGAAGTCACCGTCATCAGCTACTTGTCGATGGTGCAGCCCTCGGTCGACGCCGCAGAACACAGTGGGGTCGACGCTGACGTGATCGATTTGCGCTGGCTCGACGCGGCAAGCATCGATTGGCCCATGATCGAAGAAAGCATCAAAAAAACCGGTCGAGTTCTCATCGTCGAACAAGGGTCACGCGGAACCTCCTATGGTGCGGTTCTCAGCGATGAGATCCAGCGCCGCTACTTTGATTGGCTCGATGCTCCAGTGGAGCGAGTAACGGGAGCAGAGTCATCCCCGAGCATCAGCAAGGTGCTCGAGGCTGCAGCGCTCGCCGATACCGATGCGATTGTTGCGGCTCTCCGCGACATCGCCGTCGGCTCAGGACGGAACGGTGGAAAATAATGGCTAACGTTGTGCGGATGCCCGGAGTCTCGGCCGACTCCGAAGACGCAACACTCCTCGAGTGGAGCGTTGAAACGGGCGGAACGATCACTTCGGGCGAACCGTTGGCGGTCGTCGAGACCGAAAAAGCCAACGTCGACATCACTGCCGACACCGATGGCACCCTGTGGCGAACGCTCGCCGAGCCAGGGGACCTCGTTACCGTCGGCAACCCGATCGCCGTCATTTTGGCGTCGGGGGAGGGTGACGATGCTGGGGAAGCCCTGCTCGCGTCTCTCGGACTGGGTGGTGTCACGGCTTCCGCTGCAAGCGCGCCCGAGCCGGCAACACCAGCCGCTGTCCCGGTGCCGAGCCCCGAACTGGCAACACCGGCGTTCACGCCGGCAGCAAGTGCAGCACCTTCTGCAGCTGCCGACACAGGCGCGCTAGCGCCAGCGGCCAGTTCTGGGTCGCGCGTTTTCTCGTCGCCCCTGGCTCGCAAGATTGCCGTGGACTCGGGAATCTCGATTGACTCGATTTCTGGTACAGGCCCCGGAGGCCGAATCGTGCGCGCCGACGTTGAACGAGCGGTGGCTGCCGCCCCCGCGGCTGCTCCAGCACCCGTGGAGGCTGCAGCGCCCGCTGCTACTCCCGTCACCGTGCCGACGCCAACTAGTGGATACACGGATACCCCGCACTCATCGATGCGTCGTGCCGTAGCGAACGCGCTCACGGGAAGCAAACGTGATGCGCCGCACTTCTACCTGACGACAACGTGCCGCGTCGATGCACTCCTCGAGTTGAGGGCGAGCATCCTCTCGCAATCGAGCGATCGAGTCTCAATCAACGATCTGTTCATCAAAGCTGTTGGCAAAGCGTTACGAGCAGTCCCAGAGATGAACGTCAACTGGACCCCGGATGCCGTTAGGCAGTTTGACTCCGTTGACGTGTCGGTCGCTATTGCGAGCGAACGCGGTCTCGTGACGCCAGTGTTGCGCGGAGTGGATGGCCTCAGTGTCACCCAGATTGCTTCGCAAGTACGGGACTTTGTCGAGCGAGCCAACTCCGGGAAGCTCAAACAACCCGAACTCCAAGGTGGATCGTTCACGATCTCCAACCTCGGCATGTTCGGTGTCTAACAGTTCGGTGCGATCATCAACCCGCCACAAGTGGGAATCCTCGCTGTCGGCGCTGTTGTGAAGCAGCCCGTGGTCGAGGGGAACGAGATTGTGGTGGGGAACACCGTTACTGTCACGGTTTCCGTAGACCACCGTCCCGTCGATGGAGTGCTTGCTGCGCGCTGGCTCGCCGCCTTCCGTGAGTTCATCGAGAACCCCATCACCATCCTGACCTGAGACCACAAGTCTCACGGCTCGACACCACCGCTTGCGTGTGCGGTGGTGTCGAGCTTTTTTGTGCACCCGTGTTCGACCGCGTAACTGTTCTACCCCCACACCACGTAGGGGCTTCCCTACTCCTCGATAGGGAAAGCCCCAATATCTGTCGGATTCCCAGGGTGGCAGTGTGAGAGAGGTCAAGCTTTACCTTGGCCCAAATGTTCAAAGGAGAACGTCCATGCAACGAAAGCACAGCAGGCTCGTCGCCACCCTCGCCGGTTCAGCTCTTCTCGCCGTCTCGGCCGCAGGATGTAGCACCGTCGGTGAAGTTGACTCGGGAACGGGCAACGACAGCGGCAAGTTCAGAATTGTCACGGTTTCCAAGGTCGAAGGAATTACTTGGTTCCAGCGCATGTCCGAAGGCGTTGACATGTTCAACGACGAGTACAGCGACGAAGTCGAGGCGTACCAGACCGGTCCGGCCCAGGGTGACCCCGCCCTTCAGGTCCAGATCGTCGAAGACCTCATCGCCCAGAAGGTCGACGCGATCATCGTTGTACCCAACGACCCGATCGGAATTGGCCCGACCCTCCAGCGCGCACGTGAGGCCGGCATCATTGTCGGTGTTACAGAAGCCACCCAGCTTGTTGGCACCGAGTCGATTGACTTCGACATCGAAGCATTCGACAACGCTGAGTTCGGTACTGGATTTGGTGAGCAGCTTTCCGAAGCGATGAACTGCACCGGTGAGTACGCTACGAGCGTTGGAAACCTCACGAGCGAGTCGCACATGTTGTGGCTTGAAGCAGCCAACGCGTACATCGCTGAAAACTGCCCCGACATGGTCAACGTCACTCCGACTCCCTACGAGAACGACAACGATGACGCAAAGAGCCGCGCTCTTGCCGACGAGATTCTGAGCACCTTCCCGAACCTCGGTGGATACCTTGCAACAACACCTTCTGGTGGATCTGGCATGGCTTCAGCGCTTCGCGACAAGGGTCGTACCGACCTTGCCAACGTTGCATTGACGTTGCCATCGGTTGCTGGTCCTGACCTCGAAGACGGCTTCCTCTCTGCTGGCCAGGGCTGGGACCCGGCAGGCTGGGGATGGGCGCTCAACGAGGTAGCTCTTCGCCTCCTCAAGGGTGAGACCGTCGAATCCGGCGCCGACCTCAACTGGCTCGGCTACGAGTCAGTCACGGTTGACGGACAGCTGATCGTCGGTAACGACATTCAGCAGTATGTTCCCGGACAGTTCGCTGACGGCAACTTCCCCTTCTAGAAAATACTGAACCGGTGGTGCCGAGACTCGTTTCTCGGCACCACCGCTTCACCAAGTCGACTATCCACAAGGAGATCAACGATGACTTCTACCCCATTACTCGTCGCGAAGGACCTTTCGATTTCCTTCGGAGGAATCAAGGCGCTCCGCGGTGTCGATCTCGAAATTGGCCGCGGTGAGATTTTGTGCCTCGCGGGCGAGAACGGCTCTGGAAAGTCAACATTCACCAAAATCGTGTCGGGTGTCTACACCCCCGACTCTGGCAACATCACTTTTGACGGCAAGCCTGTTTCGTGGAGTCACCCACGTGACGCAAGTGCCGCTGGCATCCAGGTCATCTACCAAGACCTTTCACTTTTCGAGCACCTCAGTGTTGCCGAAAACATCGCTATCAACCGCATGATTCACGACGACAATCTTTTCGTCAACCGCAAGAAAATGCGCGCCATCGCTGCCGAGCAGCTGGAGCGCATCGGGATCGATCTGCCGTTGGATGCCCCACTCTCTACTCTTTCCATGGCTAATCGCCAGATCGTTGCCATCTGTCGGGCGCTCACCATGGATGCCCGGCTGTTGTTTATGGACGAGCCAACCACCGCGCTCACGGGGCGTGAAGTCGGTCGCCTTCTCACGATTGTTCTCGAACTCAAGCGCCGCGGACTCTCGATCGTTTTCATCAGCCACAAACTCGACGAAGTGTTCAAGGTCGCCGACAGCATTACCATCTTTCGCGACGGTACTAAGGTCGGGGACTTCCCCGCAGCGGAGCTCGACGAGCTCAGCCTCAGCCGGCACATGACCGGTCGTGACGTTACCTACCAGTCCTACGAACGTGAGCAGACCGACGACGAGCCCGTGATTGAGGTGGAGAACCTCACTCGAAAGGGTCACTACGAGAACATCAATTTTGCTGTCAGGCCCGGCGACATTCTGGGACTTACGGGACTTCTTGGCTCTGGCCGGACAGAGATAGCGCTGTCGCTCTTTGGATTGAACAGGCCGGACAGCGGCACGATCAAGGTCTCTGGCAAACCCGTGAAAATTACCTCTCCGTGGGGCGCCATGGATAACGGCATTGCGCTCCTTCCCGAAGACCGTCAAGTGCAGGGTCTCTTTGGGAACCAGTCCGTTGCTGTGAACTCCTCAGCCACCATGCTCGACAAGATTCTGGGCAAGTTTGGAGTTCTCTCCAGGCCCAAGGAAGCCGATTTGGCTCAGAGACTGGTAGACGAAATGGGTGTTAATAACAGGGACACCGCAACTCTCGTTTCCAACCTCTCGGGTGGCAATCAGCAGAAGATCGTCATCGGTAAGTGGTTGTTCCGCAACCCTGCCGTATTCATTCTCGACAGCCCGACGATCGGCATTGATATCGGGTCTAAGTCGGAAATTTATGAACAGATTCATCGGCTCGCTCGCGAGGGTATGGCTGTGATCTTCATTTCTGATGAGCCAGAAGAAATTGTGGCGAACTGCAACAGAGTGCTGGTTATGCACGATGGCGCAATTATCGAGTCCTACACAGAAAAACAGGTTGCTCACGTGGGATTCAAAGAAGAACTCATTCGGGTCATTAGTGACCCGGATGCGGAAGCCATCGTAGAAAGCTCGAAAGCCGAAGGGATCACACAGTGAAACGGTCGCCGTTCTCCATGCTCTTTAATCGACCGATGACGTCGATGGAGAAGACGTTGCTTGTCATCATCGTCACCTACATCACGATCGTGGCGATCAAGAGCCCGCAATTCTTCAACCCCGGAACATTTTTTGATCTCTTCAAGACTGGTGCTGGATTCCTGATCCTCGCACTGGGTGCCTTGATTGTCTTTATTTCCGGAGGAATCGACGTCTCCTCGGCGGCCATAGCGATTGTGGCCGGCTACTCCTCAGTGCTACTCGCTCGGGCTCTGGAGATTGACAACCTGTTGTTCATCCTTGCCGTATCGATTGTGATCGGAGCTCTTCTCGGGTCAATCAACGCTCTCCTCATTTACTTCTATAAACTTCCCACCCTCATCGTGACCTTGGGCACGGCGAGTGTATTCCACGGAAGCATGGCGATCCTGCTGGGAATGAAGACGTTCACGAGAACTGACGTTCCCCAGTCGATGCTCGACTTCGGCGCAGCTCAGCTGTTTACTTTCGAATTGGAAAGCTCTCGCGTCGGGTTGTCTGTCTTCGCGCTTGTGGTTCTCGCGGTGGGAATCCTCACGTGGTTCCTCTTGTACCGCACCCGCATCGGCCGCTCCGTGTTCGCCGTTGGAAGCAACGCGGAATCGGCGTCTCGAATCGGCTTAAGCATTCTGTCAACGAGGCTCTTTGTTTACATGTATGTCGGAGCTCTCTCGGGATTGGTGGGCATTGTCTACTTCTCGAACCTTGCCTACATCAACCCAGCAGCCCTCGTAGGGACGGAGCTTCCCGTCATCGCGGCTGTGGTTATCGGTGGGGCAAAGCTCAGCGGTGGTGAGGGCACAATCCTCGGAACGTTCCTTGGAGTCATGTTGTGGCTGCTGTTCCAGAACACTCTCGTTCACCTCGGATTCGGGTCGTCGTTCAATGACCTGTTCTTCGGAACCGTTTTGGTCGCCATCCTCGGTTTCATCTACTACCGCCAGCGCCAGGCAAACAAGCGCGCGCTGGTTTTCTCGTCTAACTAAGAAGGAGCGTCGCCATGTTGAACTCGGTGCGCAATGTACTCGGTAGGGACAAAGAGTTTTCGGTACTGGTCGCGACAACGATCGTTGTGACCTTTGTACTGTACGTCTTGCTTGGCCAGCGGTTGTTTTCTCTGGGGGGCATCCAATCGATGTCTATCCAGATCAGCGAATTCGGCTTCCTTGCCCTAGCTATGGGGCTTGCGATGCTCACGGGAGGCATCGACTTGTCGATTGTCGCTGCCGCAGGGTTGGCGGGAGTTATGGCGGCGATAGCCATGAGTGGCCAGATCATCCCCGTCACTGAAGAAAATCAGGCGATGCTGTTGGTGCTTGGAATCGTCGTAGCGCTGGTGACAGGTTTATTGACCGGACTCCTCAATGGGCTGATTATTGCCAAACTTTCTGTGCCGCCCATTCTCGCAACGCTGGGCACCATGATTCTTTACATGGGGATCGGTCTGGCCCTCACCACAGGAAACAGCGTGCCAATTATGGTCCCCGGCTTCTCGCAGATCGCGGCAATAGCTCTCGGTCCTGCTCCACTTGTATTCATTCTCTTAGCGGCGACGTTTGTCATTGTCAGCTTTATGCTCACGAAGACTCGGTTCGGTCGACGCGTGTACTTGTTTGGCGAGAACGAAGTGGCTTTGCGTTTCTCGGGAGCGAAGTCTGAGCGCACGATCATACTGACCTACGCACTCATCGGTATTTTGGTTGGGCTGGCCGCCATCGTGATCATCGCGCGAGCCAACTCGATGCGCGTTGGTTTTGGTGAGTCGTACCTGTTGCAGGCGATTCTGGTCGTCGTGCTGGCGGGGTTCAACCCGTTTGGTGGTAAGGGGCGCATTCTAAGCCTCGGTTTCGCTCTGGTTTTGCTTCAAGTGCTGTCGACATCGATGACCGCGTTTGCATTCTCGCCCTACGCGAAAAACCTCGTGTGGGGTGGCATGCTTTTGCTGGTCATGGCTCTCATCCACTACGTCACCCGTAGCCGGAAGTCGGGGCGCAAGCCTAAAGACTTCTCAGGTGGCGCTGTTCCTCCCACCGGCTCAATTGTGACGACGCCGCGGGCGAGTCGCGCGTGAGCGCTGTTGCCCTGACCGGCAAGCGGACGGTGGGTGTCGGGCTCAAAATGTATCTCGACCACCCCAGCACTCTGCGTTGGCTTGAGGGAGTGCGCGACATCATCGGAGAGCATCCCGCCGTGGTCTCCGGTGAGGTCGGTGTGTATGTGCTTCCCGGCTTCACGTCGCTTGTTGAGGCGGCGGCGATTTTCGAGGGATCGCCAATCCTGTTCGGTGCTCAAGATCTTGCGTGGGCTGACGCTGGGCCGTACACGGGAGAGGTCAGCGGAATTGACCTTGCGCAAATTGGCTGCAGTTTCGTCGAAGTAGGTCACGCTGAACGCAAGCGCCACTTCGCCGAGAACGGCGAGATCTTCTCGCGCAAACTCGACGCCGCCTATCGCAACGGGCTTGTGCCGGTGTTATGTGTTGGCGAAGAAACTCGCGGCTCGGCGAAAAAAGCCGGCGAGATTGTGGTTGCTCAACTCGACGAGGCGCTCGCTCGGAGTGTTAAAACCGGCTCAACAGGGCCTCTCGTTCTCGCCTATGAACCCGTGTGGGCGATTGGCGCCCCAGCGCCCGCGCCAGCCGAGTTCATTCGCGAAGTCGCCGACACTCTAAGAAGTGCCATCGAGGAACGTCCGGCGTTGGCTGGCTCTCGACTCATTTATGGCGGAAGTGCCAGCTCCGGCCTACTGCCGTCCCTTGGCAGTTCTGTCGACGGTCTGTTTTTGGGCCGCTCAAGTCACGACATTTCGGTGTTGCGCGCAGTAATTGACGAAGCCGCGCGCTGACGCAGCACCGGTCTCAATTAGTCGCTGCTATCGCTGCTTTCCACGACACGCAGGTCGCCCACCGCAGAAAGACCGATGGGCGGCTCGCCATCGATGTAGAAAGCGTCAGTGAAGTCGACATCGGTGACGATGGCTCCAGTGAAGTTCACGCCGCTGAGGTTCGCGTGTCGAAGCATGGCCTCCGCCATATTCACCCCGATGAGATTGCTTCCCGAAAGATCAGCGTTAGACAGGTTCGCCTCGGTGAGCGTCGAACCTGTGAGATCAATGCCCTTGAGTTCTGCGCCCGTAAGGTCGGCGTCGGAAAAGTCTGCGCCTGTGAGTGGAAGGCCACTGAGCTGAGCACCCCGCAGGTTGAGGCTCGAGAATGGCAAGACAGCGCTATCGCTCATGACCGCTTGACGCACAAAGATCGAGTTGCTGAGAGCCTCAGATTGTGTTTCGCGCTGCTCGGTGGTCGCTTGGTCCAGCCCGAAGACCGCGAGCGACACAACAAGGGCGAGAACTACGCCGCCAATTACTTCGAGCACAAGAGCGTCACTGTTGCGACTGACGAAGGCGCGGACTCGTTTCACAAGTGATGGCGAGCTTTCAGATTCTTGTTCTCGTGCCAGTGACTCGTCAGTGGACTCGTTAGTGGGGGAAGACGATGTAGTCACGTGAGCTCCTCGGGTCTGGGCCGATGGGTCGGTGTCGCCCCTTCTATTGGGAGCTACGGTACACGAGGGTGCAGTGTCGACGGGTCTACCGCGAGAGGGTCGCGAACTTGCGAATCGACAGCGGCACAAAGATGAGGAGCAGCACGGCAACACCGAGCAGCACTGTGGCGATCGGGTTCTGCGCCGTCCACGCGTCGCCGACAACTGTTCCGGGCGGCACGTTTCCGAAGAGTTCGCGAGCCGACTGCACAAGCGACGAGACCGGGTTCCACTCGGCGAAAATGCGAAGAGGAGTCGGAAGGTTTTCGCTCGGAACAAATGCGTTCGAGATGAAGGTGAGCGGGAACAGGATCAAAAACGAGGCATTGTTGATGATCTCGGGGCTCTTCACCGACATGCCCAAAAAGGCCATGACCCACGAGAAGGCGTAAGCGAACAGGAGGAGGAGCGCGACTCCCGCGAGGAACTCGAGGAATGACGAGTTGACTCGCCAGCCAACAAGGAAGCCTGTGACCATCATGACGATCATCGACAGGCCGTTGATGACGAGGTCGCCGTTGGTGCGACCGACGAGCACGGCCGCGCCGCTCATCGGCAGCGTGCGAAACCTGTCGATAATGCCGTCTTTCAGGTCTTGAGCCATCGCAGCGCCCGAATAGGTCGAACCGAACACGACGGTTTGCGCGAAGATGCCGGCCATCAAAAATGACGTGTAGCCGTCACCGGGAATGTCGATCGCTGCACCAAAAACGTAAGTAAAGAGCAGCACGAACATGATTGGCTGAATGAGGCTGAAAAGCAGGATCTCGGGGACACGGATGATCTTCATGAGGTTGCGCCAGGTCGTCACCCAGCCGTCGCTCACAAACCGTGAGAGAGGGGTGCCGGGAATCGCCTGGAGCGTGCGGGATGCCGCGCCGCTCGCGCCCGGGATCGTAGTCGTTTGTGAGTCGCTCATGCCGCTCCCTCCGCAGTTTCTTCGTTGTCGTGTTCGGCCGTGCGCCCGGTTAGTTGCAGGAACACATCGTCGAGGGTTGGTCGCCTCATGCCCGCATCGTGCAGGGCGATTCCTTGGCTGGAGGCTGCTCCGACGATCGCTGCGAGGGCCGCCGGTCCGTCATCAACGGGAACCACCCACGTGCGACCACCCGTGAGCACTGGTTCGCCGGAGCCGCGGCTCGCGAGCAACGAGCGCACGGCATCCCCATCTTTTTCATCGACGACGGTCAGGGCAACGCGTTGCCCGCCTACAGAAGCTTTGAGCTCGTCTGCCGTGCCTTTAGCAATGACTCGACCGTTATCTATGACCGAAATGGAGTCGGCCAAGCGGTCGGCTTCTTCGAGGTATTGGGTCGTGAGAAGCACAGTCGTGCCGTCGGTCACGAGGGTTTCGATGACGTCCCACAGTCCGAGTCGGCTGCGCGGGTCGAGGCCCGTTGTTGGTTCGTCGAGGAACAACACTGGGGGTTTGATGATGAGGGCTCCCGCGAGGTCGATGCGCCTGCGCATTCCGCCCGAGAATCCCTTGACGGGTCGGTTCTGGGCCTCGACGAGGTCGAACAGTTCGATGAGCTCGCTCGCACGCTGGCGGGCAACCTTTGCGCCGAGGTGGTACAGCTTGCCAACCATCACGAGATTCTCGAGCCCCGTGAGGTTTTCGTCGACGGCAGCGTATTGGCCGCTCGCGCCGATCATGCGCCTGATGGCCTGTGGGTTACCGAGAACGTCAACACCATCAATTGTTGCTGTGCCCGAATCGGGGGAGATGAGGGTCGTGAGCACTTTGACCGTTGTGGTCTTGCCGGCACCGTTCGGGCCGAGCAGGGCTGTGACGGTGCCCTGGGGGACCTCAAGGTCGAGACCGTCAAGAGCGCGCACGACGGGCGCACCCTTGGGTGAATACGTTTTAACGAGCCCTTCGGCTTCGATGAATGCCATGCGCAGGATATTACCGCTCGCGAGTGACATCGGGGTGAAGATCTGTTCACGCAGGCGACAGAGACTCGTCGTGCATCGAGTCGTAGGTTTCGCGGTGGCTCTCGATATCGGTGCGGTGGGCGACTGCCCAGTCGGCGAGGGCGATCACGTGGGGCAAGAGGGTGAGGCCCAGCGGCGTCACTTCGTATTCGACGCGTGGCGGCACTTCGGCGTACACCTCACGCGTAACAAGCCCATCACGCTCTAATTCGCGAAGGGTGCGAGTGAGCATCCGCTGCGAAATCCCGTCAATCGAGCGGATCACCTCGGTGAACCTCATGCGTTGCTCGGCAAGCTCCCGCATGACGAGCAGACTCCACTTGTCTCCCACGCGATCGAGAATCTGGCGCACGAATGCCCCGTAGCTCGGGTCTGGCTCGCAGTGTTTCATGGGTGCTCG
>Ga0070745_1000375_pt1 | contig 27937 bp, 29 predicted proteins | sample VirMetDEL_Mar_4_FD_77438 | JGI IMG/M metagenome (GOLD analysis project Ga0070745, IMG submission 77438) | Aqueous microbial communities from the Delaware River and Bay under freshwater to marine salinity gradient to study organic matter... | ecosystem: Environmental > Aquatic > Marine > Coastal ...
GCCAGCTTTCGTAGGTTAAGCGATATCCTACAATATTGGAAGATTGGCAGAGTGGTCGAATGCGGCAGTCTTGAAAACTGTTGTACCGCAAGGTACCGTAGGTTCGAATCCTACATCTTCCGCGATCGCAGTCAGATGTACATCAGTTGAGAAACTGTGGGGGAGTAGCTTGGCTATTCCCCTTTTTGTATTTATATTGTATTTAAATTTATAGTTTTTAGGGGTTCCTTATCTTAAAAACAAAATTTAGAAAATATGGAAACAATTTATTTTTTTGTTGGTGCAGTAACAGTAGCCGTAGTATTCGCAATAGTGTGGTTGCTTCGTGTTGTATCATCGCAGATTAAACAAATCCAAGACCTTGAAAGAGGTTTAGAAAGTGTAGTATCAAATGATATTACTGAGAGTGATGTGAGGGCAATTGTCGATTCTCGAGTAGACAAATATGCCTCTAATGTAGAACGTGAATTCGAGAAAACAACCAATTATGTTGATAGTTTAAATAACAATCAATATGATAATTTAAATGAAGTTCATCGTAGAATTGATGATGTTGTACGTGAGCTTAAAAATGAAATCAATATTAACCGAGTAACCAACACTAGAAGGGTAACCAATAGTGACTTACAGAGTGAATATTAATATGTATTAACCCAAGGAACCCCTAAATCTATAAAGTCATGGCTTCAAACGAAAAATTATATGAAGAATACGGTTTTAAAGCAGCTGAAAAGGGTGTTTTTATAGAATGGAGAGAAAAAACTTCATCTATTTTAGAACAAGACCCCAAAATGCCACGTATAGAAGCCGCAGAGAAAGCATATTTTGAATTAGTGGGGAGTAAAAAATAGACTTATGTATTTTATCTACACAAATACCAGCCAAGGGGAAATTCCCTTTACTTATATTTATAATGGAAATGCCACAGGAAGAAATTATATCCTACCTTCAAATAGCTCATCAACTTTGGGTTGATGGGTGGTTGGATGAAAAAGAATTAGGTGATTATCTTGATGAAGTTAATCATGAGTTTTCTGTTATTGATCCTAAAACTAAATCATTAAGATTTGTATTCCAAGATGATTATTATCCCACCTATGTAAAAATAGATTCTACTGGTAAAGTAATCGTAAGTACTGAATTTGATGGGCTATGATAGATCCTAATAAAATATTTGAATTATTTAATAGAGCAGATCAAGATCCTCCTCTTAATGAAAAGTCTGAAATTGCGGGCCAATTATTAGAGTTAAAGGATTCACCTGCTTTCAAATTAGGGATATTTAAAAAACTTATTCTTAATCATACTACATTTAGCGATAGTTTAGTAAAGCTTATTAAACGCGCAGATAAAGAATTTGACACGGACGACGTGAAAATTGCGGGGGAATGCATTGTATACACTAGATCATGGGAATATATAAAAGATTTTGACGTGAAGGACCTCGAAAGTTTTAATATTCTAAAAAATTATTCAAATCAAGAGTTGCTTACCACATTTAATCTAGCAACCCATTACTTCCAGGAACAGGAAGAATATGAAAAATGTGCACATCTTCATAATATTTCAAAAGTAATTAGATTTTATTGCACCTAAGCTTGGAGTGGATCTTTTCTAATCGTACATTTAGAATACGGGGAAAGGGAAAAAAGAGATATTAGGAAATAAGGGGTATAAGATACCGGGGGTTAGGAAATATTCCACCGTGATATGTATAAACGTATATAAATAAATAATAAAAATTATGAGATATAGAAACATCGTTTTAGACAAGACAGTAGTTCTTGAAGGAAAACTTAAGCAATTAGAGATGATTGTTCAACGCCAACAACCTGTTAGTGATTTTATGAAGGTTATTTCCGATGCAAAGGAGTTAATTGATGATATCCAAGGTTATGTTGATCGTGAAGAACGCACACCCGGAGAAATTAACACCGGAATTAATAGATAATATTAAAAAATAAGTTATGATTTTAGAAGCAAAAGATATCCAACAAAATTGGGTACAATTCCTCGCTAACATTGATGCTCACATTACGGGAGAAAGAAAACAAGCATTACTTGAGTTTTATAAAAAGTATGAGGAGCGTGTAATTTTAATGCCCGCGGCCCATAAAAAAGAATATCATAATGCTTTTCCGGGAGGATATGTTGAGCATGTAAATCGTGTAGTACGTTGTGCCCTTAAACAGTATGATCTTTGGGCTGAGGAAGGAGCAGATATGTCTACTTTTACTAAAGAAGAACTTGTATTTTCTGCTATTAACCATGATTTAGGTAAAATGGGAGATGAAACTCAAGAATCATATATCCCCCAGACTGATAAATGGAGACGTGAAAAATTAGGTGAAGATTATATGTTCAACACTCGGGTTCCATTTGCTTCAGTTCCCGATAGAGGTTTATTTATGCTTCAATCTCATGGTATTCAATATACCTTTAATGAAATGTTAGCAATTCAAACCCACGATGGTTTGTATGATGATGCTAATAAAAAATACCTAATGGCTTACATGCCAGAACAAAAACCACGTACCTGTTTACCATTTATTCTCCACCAGGCAGATTTAATGGCGGCTCGTATTGAGTTTGAACGTGAATGGTTACCTAAATTCCAGAATAGCTTGGATGCCCCAAAGGACAATTTTATATTGGGTGACAATGGTAAAAAACCATCCAACTCCGCAGTAAAGAACAAAGCACTTGGTTCTATTAAAAGTGAAGGTTTAAAAAATATGTTAGATAATTTATGATAACTACAATTATTATCTCAGTACTTTCGGTTTTAGTCGTAATCTTAGGATTTACGACTTTTAACCTTTTAAGGAAAAATGAAAAACAAGAAGATATTCTAGTAGAATATATGAAATATCTTAGTATGTTTAGTACTGCTATTGATGAATCCGACAAACGTCTTAAAAAGATTGATGAAAATGGTTTGTTTAAATCTGATGATGAGATTGGATGGTTTTTTGACGAAATTAAAAAACTACAAACAATTCTTAATGAATTTCGAATTAAACAAATTTAATGGACTCTATAATTAGAAAAAGAAGACCAAAATCAAAAAATTATTTTACCCAAGAGACTGAAAACGCAATCGTAAGGTATAATAATGAGGATGACCCTGCGGTCCGTTCTAAAATATATGAGCAGGATATTCATTATGCTTTCTTCAAATTAACGGAGAATATTATCCATACATTTAAATTTTATTATACTGAGGTAGATGAGATTGAACATCTCCAACACGAGATAATAACTTTTCTCTTATCAAAAATCCACCTTTTTAACCCTGAAAATGGGGCTAAAGCTTATTCTTATTTTGGTACTATTGTTAAACGTTACTTAATTCTTTCAAACCAGAAAAATTATAAAAAACGAATAGACAAATCCCCATATGAGAGTCTATTAGAAGACGAAAACCACTCATATAATCTAAACCCAGACAAAGATAAAGATCCATTATCAGAATATATTGATCTTTTTGTAGATCATGTAACCGAAAATATTTTTACTCTTTTTCCAAAGGAACAAGATGCCCGGGTTGCTGATGCTATTCTAGAATTATTTCGTAAAAGAGAAAATTTAGAAATCTTCAATAAAAAAGCTCTTTACATTTACATCCGTGAGATGGTAGATGTTAAAACTCCTAAAATTACTAAAATCGCTGATAGACTTTACAGCGTATTCAAGGAAAATTACATTTTTTATCTAGAGCATGGATATACAAACTTTTAGTTTTAATATTTATAATAAACTAAAGTGTATGTATTATGTCACAATTAGATAAAATAGTATTTGGTAAGAAAAAATTTTCAAGTCTTCTTGAAGAGATTTATAACAACCAAAAGAAAAAAGAAAACCAAATTTCTGCCCTTATCTCAGAATTAAAACCCCTTATTTCAGATATAGGGGACGCAACCCTTATAGTACCCCTTATAAAAGAATATATGGATATTGGGGTTAAAAATGATGATTTACTTATTAAAATGGCCACCTTAGTTCAACGTGCCCTACAAGCAGAAGCATCAGGGGATGATTCATTTGGTATTTCTGATGAGGAAAAAGAACAACTTCTTGCCGAAATTAATAAAATCCACGATAAGAAAAAATAATGGACGTTAGGTATGGTCTTTCTGGTTTAGGTTCTTCAATTCTTTCCCCCGGTGATGTTGGGGGTGGGGGAACTAATTCTAGCCAAATCTCAGCTGTAAGAGTTGTTGATATTGTTTTAGACGATTCCCATGAGAAATTTGAAGAAGTAGGTGGTTGGAATGGTTTAGGTACTATTTTTTATTTATCTACAACAGATCCTACATTTGAGGATTTAACAGAACAAAAAGCAAAACCAGCCTTATCGAATTCAAAGCAATTTCCTCTAATAAACGAAATTGTATATGTGTTTTCTCTCCCTACCCCAGAAAATCAAAATGGTGGTAATGCCCAAGATCAATATTATTTCCATACTGTAAATGTTTGGAATAGCCCCCACCACAATGCTCTACCCAATGCTTTAACTTTAAGTGAAAATCAAAAAGCAGATTACCAACAAACCGAAGCAGGTGCTGTTAGAAGAGTAACAGATGGTAGTACAGAAATTAATCTTGGAGAAACTTTCCAAGAAAAATCTAACATTAACCCTCTTTTACCTTTTGAAGGGGATGTAATTCATGAAGGTAGATGGGGGAATAGTATTAGATTTGGTTCTACTGTTAAAGGATTTACAAATTGGTCCGAAGCTGGGGAGAATGGTGATCCTATTATAATTATAAGAAATGGTGAAGACCCAAACAATGGGGAAAGTGGGTGGATTCCTGTAGTAGAAAATATTAATGATGATTTATCCTCTATTTGGATGTCTTCTACTCAACAACTTCCCCTTAATGCTTCAAGTATAAATTACAACTCATACAATTCACCCCCAGATACTCCAAATCAATATGAAGGTGAACAAATTATTCTAAATTCAGGACGTTTAGTATTTAATACTAAAACGGACCATATAATGTTTTCATCAGCTACATCGGTATCACTGAATGCTGTAGATAGCGTAAATATAGACACTAAAGAACACGTAATAGGCGCAAGTTCTATATTACTAGGTAGCAAAGATGCTACTGAATCTTTAATGTTAGGAGATAAAACAGTTGATCTTTTAGATAAAATTTTAACTGAAATGATTTCGGTAATGACTAAATTATCTTCTTTAGTTTCTTTACCCCCGGGGGCTCCATTTGCTCCTTTGAATGCTCAAGCAATTGCATCTCAAACATTACTTAATTCATATAAAGCTCAATTAAGAACTTTACTTTCTAAACAAAATAAAACAATCTAATGGCAGGGTTCGGAGGTATAGTAGGGTCTATGGTTAAAAATGCCACCAAAAGTGCAGTTAAATTTGAATTGGCTATTGATCCTTTAATAGCACAATTGCAAAAATCTTGCCCTCCAAGAGCTGAAATAGATAAAATATTAGCTCAAAAGAATCAACTTGAACAAGCATTAACCCAAATACAATCATCCTTAGATTCATTAACAGGAACTGGGAATAAGGTAAATAGAGTATTATCCACAGTAGATACTTCAATATCTGTCATCAAAGCTTTACCTGTTCCTACCTCAGTTCCTCCAGGGGTTGGTATTCCCTTAAACATTATAACAACTTTATCTGATACTTTAGATACTCTTGGTATTATAGTTAAAGAAGGTAAGGGTGTAATTTCTCAAGTTGCACCTTCAACTCAAATTATTACTGATATAATTTCAAAGGTTCAATCTAAATTAGCCCAATTAGAGGGTTTAATAGTTGGGTGTTTAGAAGCTGAAACCGAAGGGATGAGTGATGACGAAAAAGAAGCATATTTTTCAAGTTTAGGTATAGATTTAACATCTAAGGATGCTAGTAATAGTGGAGCTAATAGTTTAAATGGTAACGATACTATACAAAATGAGACTTTAGAAGATAGATTAAGCCCAAATTCACCCAACCCTGTAGTATATAAAGGTTTTACTCTTACAATTGATAGTGATGCTGGGAATAAATTTTCATTTCCTAGTAGGAGGGCAGTTGGGGTAAATGAAGAGGGTGTAAAAATAAAAACTCCTTTTTCCTTTAGCTCTTCAACTCAAGTATTATTAGATACTGTAAAATGGGAAATTGATAAACTCGATAAACTAGAATTACAAAGACTTTCAGAAGAAGCAGCCCTTAAAGCTATTGAAGATGCACGAAGGGAAGAATTAGCTAAAATTCAGCAAAGAAAGCAAATAGCAACTGAAGAAGGTAAAACAGCATTTAAGGCTGGTAAAAAAATAACAGATAATCCTTTCTTAAGGGTTGATACTTATTTGAGAATTTTTTGGGAAAATGGGTGGAATGAAGCTAAAAGAGTATCTTCTTTAGTTAAAGAATCACCTAGATCTAATTCTAATCTATCATTTACAAAACCAACACCCTCATATTCACCATTTAATGGCCCGGGTTCAAATGGTGAAATAAGAATAAAAAGTGGAAAATTCTATAGATATTTGGCACAATCCAAAAAATGGGTTAATCATACACCATCCCCAGCCCCCTTCCAAGTATTAGGAAATGCTAATGGTGAGCAAAAAACTCTTGAACGTTTTCAAAATGTTGGTGGTTTTAATACCCGAATTGTGGATACCTACCTATGGAATAGTACATTATATAAATGGGAACTAAAATCCACAAAAGTCTATAATTAATTTATATTTATAATAAAAACTCAATAATGAAATCTACGGAATTAAAAAAGATGATTAAGGATGCTGTAAAAGAAGCAATCCAAGAAGAATTAAAAGATATTCTTTTAGAAGCCGTTCGTTCTCCTAAGTCAATGGTATCTGAAAATATTTCAATGCCAACTCCACAACTTTCATCCCAACCCCCTTCATTAAACGCAGCTGAGAAAAAAGCAGCTTACATGAATATTTTGGGAGAAACAGGAACCTTTACTGCAAAAGATGCAGCAACGTTTAACCCATCAGGACCAATTGATCCTGCTAATGGTACTTTACCTCCAGGGGAATTAGGGATGGATCAAATTATGGGTCTTTTAAATAGCAAATAATGGCCAGAAGAATAGCAAATAAATTCCCAGTTGATACTCAAACTGGAACCGCGGTAGGTGTAGGTCTTCCATTTTCTGGGGGTAATGATGCTGTTTTTAACATTAATTATACTACTCAAGATCAAACTAAATCAAATTTAATTAACTTTTTTTTAACTAATAAAGGTGAAAGACCTTTTAGACCTAATTATGGGGCTAATTTAAGGGCAGATATATTCCAATCAGCTAACCAACAAAATTTCGACCAATTAAAAGAAAAAATTCAATTTGAAATTTCACAAAATTTTCCAAATGTTGTTGTTGATAATGTAGTTATTGTAGGTAGTGAAGATTTAAATGCTATTAATGTAACTATAACTTATAGTATAAATCCTTTTGGGATAAGTGACGAAATCAATTTAACATTTAACTGATGGCAACTAAAAATATAAAATATTTAAATAAGGATTTTAACACACTTAATCAACAGTTGGTTGAGTATGCTAAAACCTATTACCCAAACACATACACAGATTTTACCCCATCTTCTCCAGGTATGATGTTTATGGAAATGGCATCTTATATTGGAGATGTACTTTCATTTTACTTAGATAACCAAATCCAAGAAAACTTCCTACAGTTTGCCCGTCAGGAATCAAATCTATATAACTTAGCTTATATGATGGGGTATAAACCAAAAGTAACTACAGTTTCTTCTGTGAGGGTTGATTTTTATCAACAAGTACCTGCTATATTTAGTGCATCTGTGGCCATCCCAGATTTTAGCTATGCATTAAAACTTAATGAAAATGCACAAGTAGGTTCAACTTTACAAAGTATTTCCCCATTTCTAGTAAATACTGATGTAGATTTTAGTTTCTCTAGTTCATCAGATCCTACAGATGTTACAGTCTATAGTGTTAGTGGTAACAACCCAGAATATTTCCTTCTAAAGAAAACAAGAAACGCTGTTTCCTCTACTATTACCTCCACCACCTTTACATTTGGTGCCCCTCAACAATTTCAAACTGTTGAAATTAGTGATAGTAACATTGTTGGAATTTTAGATGTAACAGATTCTGATGGTAATGTTTGGTATGAGGTAGATTATTTGGCTCAAGATGTTGTATTTGATAAAATTCGTAATACAAACACAAACGATCCTAATTTCTCAGATGATTCTTCCGATGCCCCATATTTACTTAAATTAAAACAAGCAGATAGAAGATTTGCAACCCGTTTCTTAAGTCCTACAACCCTCCAATTACAGTTTGGTTCTGGGGTTGTTTCTAACAATGATGAAACAATTGTTCCAAACCCTGACAATGTTGGTATTGGGTTACCTTTCGAACAAAATAAACTAACTACTGCATTCTCCCCAGCTAACTTTATTTTTACAGATAGCTATGGAATTTCACCATCTAATACAACTTTAACAGTTAGGTATTTAACAGGTGGGGGAGTTGAATCAAACATTCAAGCAAATTTAATTAACCAATTACAATCAGGTCAATTTAGATTTGTAAGTCCTAATCTTAACCCTACAACGGCTCAATACGTTTTTGATTCAATTCAAATTAATAATCCGGTAGCAGCTGATGGGGGTAGTAATGGAGATTCACCTGAGGAAATTAGACAAAATTCAATGGCTCAATATAGTTCTCAATTAAGAACTGTAACCCAAGATGATTATTTAGTAAGAGCTTTAAGTTTACCATCACAATATGGTTCGATTGCAAAAGTATTTGCAACTCCAAAACTAGTAAATAATACAATACCTGAAGAAAAAATTGCTGCTTTAGATTTGTATTGTTTATCCTATGATAGATTTAAACACCTTCAATCACCATCTTTAACTCTTAAAAATAATCTTAAAACTTACCTTTCTCAATATCGCATGATTAATGATGCTGTATCTATTAAAAATGCATATATTGTTAACATTAGTGTAAATTTTGAAATTGTTGTATTACCTAATTACAATAGTAATGAAGTTATTTTAGCATGTATTAACACGTTAAAATCTTATTTTAATATTGATAAGTGGCAAATTAATCAACCAATTATTTTTAGAGATGTATATATTCTTTTAGATCAAATTGAAGGTGTTCAAACAGTTAAAAAAGTATACTTTAACAACCTTTCAGGAGCATCACTTGGGTATTCAGAATTTGGGTATGATTTAGAAGGTGCGACTATTGATGGTGTACTTTACCCATCTATAGACCCATCAATTTTTGAAGTAAAATATCCTAACCAAGATATTAAAGGACGTGTAGTATCTTATTAATAAAAATATTTATAATAAATAAAATATAATGGCAGTATATAAATTATTCCCTGAAAAAGACGCAACTTTATATTCAATGTTCCCAACAATGAATACAGGTTTAGATTCCCAAATGGAATCTAGTGCTACTGCCTTTGCACCTAATGACCCCAACCCTCAAGTATCTCGTTTTTTAGTTCAATTTAACAATACACAAATTGGAAATTTATTAGATAATCTAATTGATGACAATTCAGGTACAGATTGGAAGGCTTATTTAAGATTATTTTCTTCTAAAGCTACAGGTTTAAGCACAGATACTACAATTGATATTCATTTAGCTGCTAAGTATTGGGATATGGGTACTGGTCTTTATTTAGACTCACCCTTAACTACAAACGGTACAAGTTGGATTTGGGCTGGATATTCAGGTTCTAATAGATGGATGCCTGCTGGTGATCCATTTTCAAATGCTTATGGAACTTACACAGGTTCATATGCTACTTCATCAGTTGTTGCCGGTGGGGGTGTTTGGTATACTTCTACAGTTAATGGGTCTGATGCTTATGGTTGGGCTTTATCAGCATCAACAACATTTACATTTAGAAGCGATTTAGATGTAACCCAAGATGTAACAGAATTGGTTTATCAATTTGCAGGATCAGGTAGTACATCACCCGCAATTGCTAATAATGGATTTTTAGTTAAACTTACAGGAAGTCAAGAATTTGTTTCAAGTTTTGATGTTCAACCTGAATTAAAGTTCTTTTCAGTTGATACCTCAACCATTTATCCACCACAATTAGAATTTAGATGGGATGATTTTTCTTGGTTACCCGATACCGGTTCAATGTCGGTTTTAACAGCATCAGCAGTTTATTGTTCAATCCAAGAAAACCCAGGCTCATTTAAACAAGATTCTATTAATAGATTTAGAGTTTATTCTCGCCCTAGATATCCTGAAAGAGTATTTCAAACAGCTTCATTATACACTCAAAATTACTATTTACCAGAGGGTTCGACATATGCAATTCAAGATTTAGATACTAATTTATATGTTATAGATTTTGACCCAACATATACAAAGTTAAGTGCAGATTCATCTTCATGTTATTTTGATATTTACATGGATGGCTTAGAACCTGAAAGATATTATAAATTATTAATCTCTAGTAGTATTGGTGGGAGTGATTATATATTTGACAACCGCTATTACTTTAAAGTAATTAACTAATGGCTGAAAGAATTAATTTAGACAAAAATGTTTTTAATAAAGCTGACTTTTTAAAAACTTTCGATACATCATTTAAACAGTTGGGCCCCACAGTTGTTGTAGAGATCCCTTTAATGACTGTAGATGAATTTTTTGCTGAATACGAGAGATTATTTTATGAAATACCTCAACTTGGAGAACTAAATTCTCATGAGTATCTTGTTAAAACTAGTGGAGAATACATCAACTACCCAAGAATAAATGCAGAAATTCAAGCTTTATTAGATGAAATTGCTCAACTAAGACAAGAACTTTTAAATTTAAATGAAGAAAAATTAACTCTTGAATTAGAATTAGCACAAAAAGATACTCAAAACTTAGATAAGAAACCATCTACAGCAGTAGAGAATATTAAAGCTGCAAAAGCCGCAAGACAAACTGCAAATAATAATATACCCCTATAACCATAATAAATGGCTACAATAAAACAAATATCACCTGATGAATTTTCAATCCAGGATTACACTTTCCAAGATTATGATATTGTTCCTAATTTTGAGGTTACTTCTATCTTTCAACCTGAAAATGATTCTGTAGAATATTTTGTGTATGATGCTAACAATAATTTATTAGTTAGTGATTATAATTTTAAAAATTACTCATTTACTGAAGACCCATCTATTACTAATAATGATGGGTTCTCAACAATAAACCTCACCCCAGAACAAGATCTAATTGATCGTAATCTTGATGTAGGCCAATATAACTCAGTTTATAACTTTTTTGAAAATCAATTAAATAGTAATTCTGAGTCTACTTTCTACATTAAAGAATTATCTACAGATAGAACTGAGTTAAGATTAGCGAGCAACGTTGTTGAAGGGGTTTTAGAGGCATTTCCATCATTTAAAGAACAATTAGAAGGCCAAGATTATTTCAATGAATTTTACCTTAATTTTGGAGCTAATCAAATTATAATTGCGGTTAATGCTCTTTTAGATAATGGAGAATTATTAATTAAATTATATGAGCCTCTACCATCTCAATTTAAAGTAAAATCAACCTGTTGGGTTGTTACTAAAATTGCAGATCCGGTTGCCTATAACATTGATTTAATTTCTCAAATTGAAGATATAATTAAAACACCTTATTTAAAAGGTCCAAATACAAATCTTCAAATTAAAGGAGAAGTTAATAATTCTACTAATTTATCATCTGTTAATGATATTGTAACTACATCCTTAACAAGCTCATTCCAACAAGTTAATAGTTTGTTAAGTGAGAAAGGAATATCTATCAATGTTGACTATACAGACTTTAATAATTTTGTACAATTTAGTTCGGCAGAACAAAGATTATTAAACTTTTATACAAAAGCCGCACAAATTGAATCTTATACTAATGAATTAGTAAATTATAACTATTCAATTACAGGTTCAACATCTTCATCCTTTTATGTATCTGAAAGCAAAGCAAATTTCCAAAGTAAAATTAATAACATAATTAAAAACTTTGATGGATACGAATATTTTTTATATTATGAATCAAGCTCATATGCTTGGCCAAAACAAAATACAGAACCTCCTTATATTTTATTTTCAACAGGTTCACCTGAAGTATTAGATTGGATAGGTAATAGTGATGAAACCGCCACGGGCACAGGCTCAGTTTTCCCTTACGGACCTTATGGGGGTCTAGCACTTTCAGCATCAAGATATGATGCAGATAATGTTAGTAACCTTTTATACGCTATGCCTGAGTTTGTTTTAGATGATTCTCAAAACGAACCTTACCAATTATTTGTAGAAATGTTAGGTCAGCATTTTGATAATATTTGGATTTATTTAAAAGATGTTACTAATAAATACAATGCTGATAATAGATTAAAGTATGGTATTTCAAAAGATTTAGTAGCACAAGCTATTAGAGATTTTGGCTTAAAAATATACCAAAACCAATTCTCTTCAGATGATTTATATTCAGCATTTTTAGGTATTACACCTTCAGGTAGTCTTCTACCGTATACCGGCTCGGAACTTATTACTTCATATGTTACGGCATCTTCTGAGGTTATCCCGTTAGACGACGTTAATAAATCGATATACAAACGCATATACCACAACATGCCTTACTTACTAAATAAGAAAGGTACAATTCAAGGTATTAAAGCTTTAATTGCCTCTTATGGTATTCCTAATACAATTTTACGTGTTAGTGAATTTGGAGGTAAAGACAGAGACAACTCAAACGATTGGGATTACTGGTATAATAAATTTGGATATTCATTCTATACATCGGGTTCAAACCACCTAAGAAGTTCATTTGCTTTGAATTCTGCTTGGGGCGCCGAAAATGATAGACCAGGAGCTGTAGAATTTAGATTCCAAAGTGAAGGTATCCCTACAGTAAATTTATCACAATCCCTCTGGACTACAGATAATGGTATTGCTTTAGAACTCCAATATGAAGGATCAGGTTCAATATCAGGATCATATTCAGGATCTATTACAGATACTTACAACCAGTATGGTTATTTAAAATTATTCCCTGACCCTGCAAACTTAACAGTTAGTGCTAGTGTTTATTTACCCTTCTTTAATGAAGGTTGGTGGTCAGTATTAATTAATAGTGGAAGTGCTGGGTATGACCTTTATGCTAAAAATAAAATTTATATAGGTGATGACGCGTCCTTAATAGGATTCCAAGCCTCATCATCTATCTCAGAGGTTAATACTTTATGGGAAAATTCAGTTACTAGTTATTTTGGAAGCGGTAGTCAAGCAAACTTCTCAGGCTCACTTCAAGAAGTTAGATATTATAAAACTGCATTAAGTGAATCAGTATTTGATGATTATGTAATGAATCAACTTTCAATTGAAGGAAATTCATTAAATTCGTCCCCACTAGATTTAGTATTTAGAGCACCTTTAGGTTCAGAATTAAACACAGGTTCACTTGAATCAGTTCATCCTAAAATTACAGGTTCATGGGAAGTAACTCAATCTTTTGCTTTAAATAGTAATTTTACATTCGATTCAACCCCAGCATTTACTCCAGGAACTGAATATATTTTCCTAGACCAACCAGCTGCTGGTATTAAAAACCGAATTACTGATAAAGTAAGAATTGGGGAACAAATTTTACCTACAGGTAGTAATCAAGTATTATCCCAATACCGCTCTATAGAACAACAATTACCTTTATCCCAATCTTACACCCCAGATGTTAATTCAATTGAAGCAGCATTCTCACCTCAAAATGAGATTAATGATGATATTATTGAACAAATTGGATATTTTAATTTAGGTGAGAAAATTGGTGATAATCGTTATAATTTCCCATATTACACAACATTCCCTACTTCATCTGCTGAGGTAGAAAATGGTTTGTCTTATAGAGGTAGAACAGACTATATTGATTTAAGTAAACTCGCAACCGAATATTTTGAAAAGTATACATCAAACTATGATGTTTTTGATTATATTCGCTTAATCAAATATTTTGATAACTCACTATTTAAAATGATTAAGGACTTTGTTCCTGCTAAATCATCTTTATCCTCAGGTGTAGTTATCAAACAACATTTACTTGAAAGAAGTAGATATCCACACCCTCAGGCTTCAACTCAAACTAAAACAACTAGAGTTCAAGGAACAGGTTCAGCAGCTGATACTACATTTAATTATTATACTCAAGATTTAGGAGTATCAGGTTCAATTTCAATTGGTTCCTTTAGTGGAGGTGCTGGTGGTGGGCCAAATGTTTATAATCAATTAGCAAATAACCCATACGAACAAAGTATAGGAACAGAATTACCTTTTGGAACACCAGTTACAAATTTAACACAATCCTTTACACAATCTTTAGATACAATAGCAGGCATATTTGAAACTATCGATTCTAAACAAGAAGAATTTTATAATGGTGAATATAGTGGATCAGAATATGTTGTAACTAATGGTGAATTAAGCCCAGGATGTTTTATTTATCTACATGGTCTTCCAGACTCCTATGAATATTCTGCTTCAATTTTTAACACTACATCTTCATACGTTACTAATGATAGATTTATAAATTCTACACTAACCCCTATGATTGATGGGTATGTTTACTTCTTAGGAAGTAACACCAATATGTCTAAGATAAGAATTTCTAAAACTGATGCTAATGGTAATGATTTAGCAAGTTCCTTGAATAATTTATTATCAATTTCAACAATATCAGAACTTGGTAATAAAACATATACATTTGCAGGCGATCCTACAGATTTAGGAACAGATTACATTTACACAATAGCAAATTCCCAAACACAACCAACATATACCGGGAATAATATTATGAAGAATTCTTTTGCTGTAAATGTTGCCCCCACAGGAGACTTTAATGTTAGACCTTCTACGGCAGAACAGTTTTTTGTTAATAACCCTTTCCAATATACAGGTTATACTTTCTTCCCATTAAGTGAAACTAACTATAGTAAACCTATTACTTTAACAGACCGTAATACCTCCTTCCCTACAGAATCAGTGTTTAGAAGTGATAGAGGGGAAATGATTTACCATTACTCAAATGATAGTGTACTTCAAGTAGCTCCTGGAATGGTTGCTGGTAGTACTCCTCGTAATGTGTACATACCCGGGGGATATGGTACTAACTGGAGCGGCAATATTCAAATGGCTATGGTTCAAGTTAGAGGTGGTGATGTGGCAGATGAGGTAAAAGTTATTTGGGATTGTGGAGGTGATTGGCAGTCTATCACAGGTACTCCTAATAGTTTTAATAAATTAATTAACTTTGTTGAAGTTTCTTATGCTTCATTAGATAATGAACTTGACTTTATTGCAACAGATGATATTACAAAATATTATATAGGTTTTCTAACCCAAAGTGTTACCATCCCATCCCCAGGGAATGATTCAACTATTAGATTAACCTCGGGTGGGGGTGGTGCTGGACCTGAAATTTCTATTTCAGCATCCCAAGCTTCTTTGGAATTAGATAATCAAGGGTCAATACCTATTATTTTGCAATCTTCATACCCTGCAGGTTTTCAAAACTCAGACTGTGATGTCTTACAAGGAAATGCTGTTGCTGATAGAGTAGGAACATTATATTATGATGTTGATTATTCAACCAACCAACAAACAGCAGTTAATGAAGCAGCTATTCTAAATGGAACCGCTGAAAGAGCTACAGTTCAAGATTCAAACTATACTCTATTAGGTCAAATTAACCCTAGATATAAGGGTTCAAGAACATCATCACCTGATTTTAATGTTTGGGATTCAAGTTCAGTTAACACATTTGGACAACTTCCAACTGCAGAAAGTGATAAAACATATTTTGCATATTTTGATTTTATTAATGGTACTGGTCCTGAATTGAATGATAAAAGCATTGCCCACATCCAGTTCTTAGTAGACCAAGATGGTAATACTATCCCACCAGATGAAACAAAACTTTACATTACTCAAAACACCTTCCAAACCGGAGAAACAGTATTTGTTAACTTAGATGACCCATTACGATTTGAAACACCAATGAATAAATTAAATGGTGTTAAACAGGTTGTAAGAGGAGGTCAACGTATTGATGCCTTATTATATTCTGATAGTGGTAGTTCATATAGTGGTGAAATACAATTTGAAACAGGTTCATTCTCTGTAACAGATTATCAATTTACAGCAAAAAATACTAATGGCTCTTCTACAATTCCAGGTTCTGATACAACAGTATATGCTTATACAACAGGTTCAATAGGAACTAGTGGGACTACATTTAATACTGAAACCCTAACCAATACTCAATATAACAATACTACAGGAGTATTTACATTTACTTCTGATACTAACTCACCTGTTAAATTTATAGCAAAAATTGATACCCAATTTTTATACACCACAGGAGCAATATATTTTTATATTGTAAAAAATTGGTCTTCAGGTACCCCAACCCCATCTCAAATTTTAGCACAATCTTCATACGGGGGTAGTTTTAGTTCTACTTCAAACCACACATTTAATTTAGATACTGGATTCCAAAATTTTGATAATGGAGATACAGTTCAGGTAGTGTATTATAGTACTTTTATTACGGGTTATCTTCAATTAATGAATTCTAAAAACTTAGACTATTTCCAAGCTATAAACCAAATCAACCCTGAGGGTGTTATTACTGAAGATTATTGGCATGTTACATCCTCAACCGATATTTGGATGACTGGATCTTTATCTCTTTCAGCAGCTTATGGTGCAACACAATATCAAAGTTGGATTAATTACCCTGAATTTGATCCTATTATTAATAGCTTTACAGTTCAAGTAGGAGATGAAATCCGATTTAATGGAGCTGAAGCTTATGCTAGAATGGTTCAAGATGTAATTTACCCACAAGATGCAAGTGATGGTTTATTAAAAATAAAATTAAATGCATCTATGTCCTCGGCAGCAGACCCTCAACATTTCTTATTAAGGAGATATGTGAACGATGCCTCATATGTAATTATTGATAGTACAAAACCATTAGGAAGCACTTCACCCGGTACTATGAGACCCGAATATGTAACGGATTTAGTTGAAAATAATTTTGCAGGTGCTGTATCTTCTATTATAAAATCAAATGCTAATAAATAATAGGTTAAAATAGCTTGGAAAACAAAATACAGATTAATATATTTATAAAACGACAATATTTATAACAAAAACATAACCCATGGGATATTTAAATAATTCGGTAGTAACAGTTGACGCTATCTTAACAACCAAAGGTAGAGAGTTACTCGCAAAGGGTGATGGTTCTTTTGCCATTACTCAGTTTGCTTTAGGGGATGATGAAATTGATTATACGCTCTATAATCCAACTCACCCTTCAGGTTCAGCTTATTATGGTCAGGCAATTGAAAACATGCCTTTAATTGAAGCTATTCCTAATGAAATGCAAACAATGAAGTATAAACTTGTAACGCTTCCAAGAGGAACAGCTAAAATGCCTGTACTGGATCTTGGATATACAGCTATTACATTAAGACAAGGTGCTTCACTTGCAATTACTCCTCAAACATTAAATTACTTAGGTGATAATCAATCATTTGAGTCCTCGGGTTACACAGCAACAATTGGAGATATTAGAACAATGGCTTCATTTACAGCTACAGGAATTGAAACACCTACAGCTGCTGCTGCTAATTCAACAGTAACACTTGGAACTAATGTTTCTAAAACAGTAATTGGTACTTCTATCACAATGAGAGCAACTACCATTAATACATTGTTTGGTGCCAATAGTGCGCTTTATACAACATTAACTGTAATTGGTAGAGATTCAGGTGCTAGATTAACTATCCCAGTAACAATTATTCAAACCGCAGGTCAATAAAACCATAAGATATGTCATCATTTAAACAATTACAGCCTTCTGATTTCGTAATTTCATCCGATTCGGTTTCAGGAACTTTATGGAGTACGGGAAATCCCACCCTAACAACATTTTTTACATCATCTACACAAGCTGCATCATCTGCTGGAGATTATTATCTTTCAGTATACCAAACAGCATCTTCAGAAGATTCAGCAGCAATTCAGTTTGATATTGCTTACGCGAATCAATTTGGAAGTGGTAGTCTTTTATTTGATGCCTCTGTGAATGGTCAATCACCAACAAGATCAGTTTATGGTCAATATAGAAACTTAGTATTAGAGGATGAAAATGCTCAGTTTGTATTTGGTAATGTAACTCAATCTGATTTTTATGTATTTAATTTTGAAAGAGCTCAATACAAACAATCCCTATTCTTAGGTTCATTTAACTTAACATTAAAAACAGGTAGTGCTTCACTTCACCTTACAGATAACAGTCAAGAGACAACAATAGTACAATACAATGGTGCTGGTAGAGTTTACCAACTCATTTCAGGATCTAATGGTGTAGCAGATACTAAAAATCCAAATGGTTATACTGCCAACTCAGGTTCATACGGTTTACTCTTACCGGATATTGGAGTAGCTATTTTAAATGCAGCCGCACTTGATTTGTCTGTAGCTAACGATGGGGTTAATTTAGGAACTGCTAGAAATAGTAATACTAATGATAATAACAATTCTAAGTTATTTAAAGTACTTAATAGTGGAGTCTCATTTGGTCTAAATTCAGAAGAAACAATATCATCTGATTTTATATTTGTTAGAGCACAAAACCAAGAATTTAACTATTCAGAAAATCCATCATTCATTTCAGGATCAACTGGTGAGGTATTGTATAACTCGTTTATCAATAACCCACAAACTTATATCACGACTGTTGGTTTATATAACAACACAAATGATTTAGTTGCTGTAGCCAAATTATCACGACCTTTAGAAAAAGACTTCACAAAAGAAACTCTAGTAAGAGTAAAATTAGACTTTTAAATGAATGAGTGCATTCAAACAATTTACAACCAAGGACATCAACATTGTCCCCTTTACTGTTAATAAGCAGTTTTCATTTAATGGCAGTCAATTTTATACTGATGCTAATGAAAATGATACTTATAAAGAGTTTGTAGGGATTGAGAGATTTTTGGGTACTAATTTAAGTGGTTCTTTGTTTGAAATAGCTACGGATCCTATTACAGGCCATTCTCAGTCTTTGTATCAAAGGCAAGTATATGATTCTGTAAAAGAATTATACTATTCAAATTATATTTCATCAAGTTGGGGTGACCCCGGAACTGCAATCCAAAGAGAAAGTATTTCGGGTTCATATAACACTCCAAGCTATTATAATTATCTTTCGAGCACATTAACAGCTTCAAGATATTTTCCAACTTCATCTTATGCTAATGTTGGGGTTATTTCTATTCCTTCAAAATTATTTGGAGAATACATCCAGCCAAAATCATTTGATTTTAAATACACTGATTCATCTAGTGCTGTTTTAGAAATTTATGATGATGGGGAAGGAAACCTTTATAGCTCGGGTTCATACACTTGGTATTCGTCATCTTTATTTACAGAAACTTTAATTGCTGAGTTTCAAACTTTTTCCGATGAACCTCTCCCTGGGAGTTATACCCGATTACTTTTTTCATCACCTCTTACTATTCCCTCAGGATATAATTTAGTTCAAGTAGACTACAGTCCTAGTGGTAATTCATCATTTTATATTGGGGCCTTAGGAGTTAACTCAGGTTACATAACCTCAAGTCTACAGGGTACTGATTTATCCTATTATGGTTTTACAGATATAGGTATAGATGCTGTAGACCTTGGCCAAGCCTTTTTCACATCAAGTTTATCTCCATCTCCTGGAGATACTATCACATTTACTTATACAAGTGCATCATTTGAGGGTAGTGGTTCAATTCAAACACACACCCACGTAGGAAATATTGTTTATGAACATGGTATGGCGGTATTAACAAACCAACAACTACCATTATTTAATATTGTAGATAATATTAATGTAACATCATCTTTCCTTTCATCTGTAACTATAATGGAAGCCCAATACAAGTGTACCATTAGAGAAAACGAATTTAATTTTAGTTTAAACCCATCCCTTACAACAGGGAGTACAGAATATTCTAGTTCTATAGGAACTTTCCAATCCCCCGGAGAAATACTTTATGATTATGCTACAGGTTCTTATTTTTCCCCTTATATTACAACTGTAGGTTTGTATGATAACTTACAAAATCTAGTAGCTATTGGTAAATTAGCACAACCCATCCAATCTTCTCCAACAACGGATACAACTATTCTGGTTAATATAGACCTTTAATTATGAAATGGACATATAAAAACCAATTAATGGAGAGTATTTCTGACTTTCCTGATACTACCTATGGCTTTGTTTATATGATAACGCATATGCCAACTGGTAAATCTTATATTGGTAAAAAAATACTACAAAATACAACAAAAGTAAAATTAGGAAAAAAAGAATTAGCCCAATATTCAGGTGTTGTAGGACGTAGACCTGCTTACAAATTAGCAGTTAAAGAATCTAATTGGAAAACTTATTGGGGTTCTAATAAACATATGAAAGAATTATATGAAACAGAACCTAAAGAAAATTTTGAACGTACTATTTTAGTTTGTGCTCCCACTAAAAAGTTATTAACTTATTATGAGGTAAAATATCAAATGATCTACCAAGTTTTAGAAAAACCAGAAGAATTCTATAATGATAACATTCTTGGAAAGTTTTTTACACGTGACTTTGATGTGTAAATTTTAGTTCATATATTAACGGTTATATGATAAATGAATTACTTGTTAATTTAGTTAACTCTGTTTTAGGTCCTGGTAAAAGGACAGCTAGGGGCAACCAAGCCCATAACTGCCCATTTTGCCACCACCATAAACCTAAATTAGAAATTAACTTTACTGAAAATAAAAAAGGGCATAACCCTTGGCACTGTTGGGCTTGTGATAAACGAGGCAAAACGGTGTACACTTTATTTAAACAAGTAGAAGCCACCCCCGAACAATTCTCAGAATTAAATCAATTAGTTAAAACTAATAATGTTGTTGAAGATGTTAAGATTGTTAATACTTTAGAATTGCCTAAAGAATTTAAATCTATAGTGGATAATAACGATATTATTGCACGTCACGCCAAAGCGTATTTGCATTCGCGAAACATTGGTATAGACGATATTATAAAGTATAATATGGGGTATTGCGACAGTGGTCGGTATGCTAAAATGGTTATTATTCCTTCATATGATGCTAACGGGAAATTAAATTATTTTACAGGTCGTTCATTTGAAAAAGACCCATATGTAAAGTATCGTAATCCTGAAGTATCTAGAGATATTATTCCATTTGAACTTTTCATCAATTTTGATTCACCTTTAGTATTATGTGAAGGACCGTTTGATGCTATTGCTATTAAGAGAAATGCTATACCTTTATTAGGTAAAAACATTCAAGACAGTTTAATGAAAAAAATCGTCACATCTACAGTTAAAAAAATTTATATCGCTTTAGATACTGACGCCATGAAGCAGGCACTTAAGTTTGCTGAATATTTTATGAATCAAGGTAAAGAGGTCTATTTGTTAGAGCTTGAAGGGAAAGACCCGAGTGATATGGGATTTGCTCATTTCACTAAACTAATCCAAAATACGTTTCCTCTTGATCAATATGGATTGATGGAGAAGAAACTACAATTACTATGAGTAAAAGAAACATTAAGCAATCTTACAACCGAATCCTAGAGATTTCAGATGATGCTAAACAAATTACAATGCCAGATTCTCGCTATTATAGACGAAATAGCAAATATTATCCCTCGGTTACGTATGTTCTTTCATATTACCCAAAAGGTAAATATTTTGAAGACTGGCTTAAAAAGGTAGGATATTCTTCTGAACATATTGTTCGTAAAGCAGGAGAAGAAGGTACCCAAGTACACGAAATGATTGAAGATTACCTAAATGGTAAAGAATTAAATTTCCTAAATTCTCTTGGAAACCCAGCATATAGCCCCGATGTATGGCAAATGTTCCTGCGTTTTGTTGATTTTTGGGAAACTCATAATCCTAAATTAATCGAAACCGAAGTACACTTATTTTCAGATAAACTTAAAGTAGCAGGTACTTGTGATATGGTTTGTGAAATTGATGGTGAACTTTGGATTATTGATTTTAAAACCTCTAATAACCTCCAGACAACCTATGACTTACAGGCAGCTGTTTATGGTAAATGTTATGAAGAATGTTTTGGAAAAACCCCAGATCGTTATGGTATCTTATGGTTAAAATCTAAATCTAGAGGAGAAGATAAAAGTGGTAAGCGGTTAAAAGGTAAAAATTGGGAAATGTATGAATCAACTCGCAGCCAAGAAGAAAATATTGATATTTTTCTTACGGTAAAAAAATTGTTTGATTTAGAAAACCCAAAACACTCACCAATCTTCACTGAATTTAGAACGCAAGTAAAAAGAAAATTGTAATATTTATTACAAAACGTGCGTTAAATGATTTCTTTGGTACAACTCTTAAATGAGGCGGAAAATTCGCCTAAAGCTGTTATTCTTGCTGGTGCCCCAGGTGCTGGTAAATCATCAATCGTGGGGGATATTATCTCTGGTTTAGGTTTAAAAGTATTAAACATTGATGATCATTTTATTAAAAACCTAAAAGATGCAGGTGTTTCTTTAGACCTTAAAAAAGGAGGTCCTGAAGAAAGAAGTAAAGCAGCTATTGCTATGCAAGCAGCCCAAAAATCATATTCATCAGAATTAGAACAAGAAATCAAAAAACGCGGAAATATTGTAATTGATGGGACTGCTGCTTCATATAAAAAAACAGAACAGCTAAAAGAAACCTTAGAAAATGCAGGTTATAAAGTATTAATGGTTTATGTCTATTCTTCATTAGAGAAATCATTGCGCAAAAACGAAGATAGATTTGAACGTTCAAAAGGTGAAGATAGAAGTTTAATGCCTTTCATTGTAATGCAAACATGGGCAGGGGTTACTAAAAATTTCCTCCCATATCTTGAATTATTTGGTAAAAATTTTATAGCAACTACTAAAGATAAAAACTTAGTTGATGCTGATTCTTTAGAAGATATTATTAAAAAATATATTGAGCCCTATGCTCCTAAAGACACCAAACCTAAAACCCCAGCTCAACAAGCAAGTTCCGACAAACGGAAAGCTAAAATGGAACAAGATATTAAAGATTTAATGTCTAAAGAAAAAGTTGGACAGCATATTAAACACATTGTTTCAACTGAAGAAGCCCAATCTAAATTAAAGTCATTTTTAGGATGAACGAACTAACAAAGTTTTTAGTAAACTCCATATTAAATGAAGATGAAGATGCTATGGGTACTGTAGCTTTATTTGGGGGAGGGTTTAAACCTCCAACTAAAGGTCACCTTGATGTAGTTTTACAAGGATTAAAAGAATATCCTGAAATAAAACAAGTTTATATTCTTGTAGGTAGTGGCGTTAGAAATAATATATCTCAAGAAGAATCAGTTAAAATATGGGAAATGTACCAACAATTCATCCCAGTTGCTTCTCAAATTATCCCTGTTAGTTCTCCTTTTACTTGGATTAAAACTTATTTAACAGATCATAAAGATGAAAAAGTCTACATTTTTATAGGTGCACGTCCCGGAAATGTAGAAGATGAAAAAGATGTAACCCAAAGACAGGCATTTGCAAAAAAATATAGTGATAAAGTACTTCCTGTTAAAATCCAAACAGGTGGGGGGATTAGTGGAACAAAAGCTAGAGCTGCCGCTAAAGTATCTAAAGAAGAATTTTTTAAATATATCCCCTCAAAATTATCAAATTCAGAAAAAGAACAAATTTTTAGTTACATTCAATCTGTTGTAACTGAAAAAGTTGAGGAAGATGGTGAAACTATTACATGCGATAACTGTGGGTGGAGTTGGGGGTATGCTGAAGGAGGAGATAATTTTAATGTTTGCCATAAATGTGGTCATGATAATTCTCCTGGAAGCTACGTTAACCTTACAGAAGATCTTTCATTTGAAAAGAAACGAGCACTAGTAAAGAAAATTATTACACTTGCTCGTAAAAAAGGAGATTTTGTTTCATTAGATAAATTAGCAGATATTATTGCTAAACAAATTGAAGTTAATTCACCTCGCTTATCCCCAGGTGAATTTAAAGTAGTTAAAGAAAATGCTACATATTCCAGTAGTATTGATATAATGGAAAAATGTGCTCAATTAACTAACTATATGAAAGAGTTAGGTATGCCGATTGAACCATTCCCTGCTGTAGAGTTTATAGATGGTGATACTGAAAACGCAAAAGATTTCTTTGGTAAAACAGCGTATTATGATCCAAATGAACAAAAAATTGTCCTCTATACTGAAGGACGTCATCCAAAAGATATAGTTCGTTCGTTTGCTCACGAGATGATTCATCATATGCAAAACCTTGAGGATCGTTTGGGTAATATTACAACTACAAACACTCAAGAAGACGATAAACTAAATGATCTAGAAGCTGAAGCCAATTTAAAAGGAACAATGACATTCAGAAATTGGACTGATAGTTTACAGGAAAAGAAAAAAGTAAAAGACCCATTTGGTTTAAATCAATATGCCCGTGAATTAGCTCAAGGTTTAGAAGAAACATTCATAAACGAAGGTGTATATGATTCTATCGTATCTAAATTGTCTAAAGATGTTTTAAACGCATGGAAAAAACAATTCGACAATGACCCAAAACGTTTATTTGCTTTAGTTGATACAAACTATGAACTTGAAGATGCTAAAGGTCGTCCTTTAGAATTTGACCTTTTAGCTAAACTTGATTTCAAGAAAACTAAAGATAGAACATATAAAGTAGACGGAGGCGCAAACGAAGGTGATGATGAAAGTGAAGGATTCATAGCACTTAATTTCTCAGTAGATCCTAGAGAATTACCTAGAATGTGGTCTACAATTGCTATGGATATTCGTGATGTATTACGCCACGAAATTGAACATTTAACTCAAGGGGGTTGGAATGTCCGTCAAGGTAAAGAAATGGCTGATGATTCATTTATTAGAGATTTAATTAATAAATACAAAACATTAGCCCCTAAAAACTACTTCATGTTAGATAAAGAAGTAGACGCTATGCTTCAGGGTATGTATTTTAAAGCTAAAAAGGCAAGAAGACCATTTGCTGACGTAATCGAGGATTATCTTGATATGGTAGGTTTAGAACCTGAAGAAAAAGAAGAAATTAAAACTCGTTGGAGGGGCAGATTAAAAGCCTTATCTTTACCATTATTTGAACAAGAAAATATGGAAAAAGAATACAAAATTTATCTTGACATGGACGGGGTAATTGTAGATTTTGATAAAAGATTTGAAGATTTAGCAGGTATGGGTCCTCGTGAATACGAAGATTCCTTTGGAAAAGAAAAATTTTGGGATTTTATTGATTCAAAAGAAAAAGGTGGTGGTGTAGGTTTTTGGGTTGGTATGCCTTGGATGCCTGGTGGTAAAGCTTTATACAATAGAGTAGCTCAACACAACCATGCTTTGCTTTCATCTCCATCTAGATCAGAATCTTCTAAAATTGGAAAACGTTTATGGAGAAAAAAATTCACCCCATCTACAAAATTAATTTTAGCTCAATCATTCAATAAGAAAAACTACGCAGATAAAGATAGCATCTTAATTGATGATAGAGAATCCAACATTCAGCAATGGAGAGAAGCAGGTGGCATAGGTATACTATATAAATCAGCAGACCAAGTAAACAAAGAATTAGATAAATTAGGTTTATAATGTTAAAGAAAGAATTTAAAGAAAAAGACGTTGAACGTATCCGTAACCTTGTTAAAGGTAAAGGTAGCGAACGTACTATTTCTGGGGTAGGTTTTGCTAAAAAACACCAATTCCATGAAGAGGGAGATATTTGGGAGGAAGATGGTCGTCATTGGACTATTAAAGATGGTTTAAAACAGAATATTACAAAGCTAGATAAAGCAAAGCAAATAAATAAAATGCCTATGTTTTGTCCTTCATGTAGCAAATTGATGCATAAAAATAGAGATGAAAAACTTTACCCAATTCATGGTAAATGTCTCAATTGTGTTATTGATATGGAACATGAATTGCATAAGCAAGGATTATTTGAAGATTATAAAAAAAATATTGTTAATGCAGACATTGATGGTCTTATAGAAATGTATAAGAACTGGATGTTTGATCAAATTAATGAAGAAAACAATTCGTTTCTTACTGAAAAAGGTGATAAGGAAAAGTGGGTTGGAAAGGTTGATAAGGAAAGGGCTATGAAAGCAATGAAAGAAACTATTAACTATTTACAATCACTAAAAAAATAAGATGGAACCTTTAATGATGTTGACGACAATTGCAGTTGCCTTAATTACGGCAGTTTTTGGGCCTATAGCAGTTGCTTGGGCAAAAAAACAATTTGAAAATACCCCCTCCAAAAACCCGGTATGTGAGGCTATAGAATTAAATAGTCTAGTTGATGAACAATTAGATATAATGATGGGTGAACTCGAGGCTAGTAGAGTATGGGTATCCCAATTCCACAATGGGGGCCATTTTTACCCCACAGGAAAATCCATTCAGAAATTTTCTATTTTCTATGAAAAGACATCCCCAGATGCTATGTCTATTCAAAATGTGTTTCAAAATGTTCCTGTATCTTTATTTCCAAAAGCATTAGCTCAACTTTACAAACAAGGCGAACTAGCTATCCCCACATATGAAGGAGAAGATTACGATTTAACATCAGTATCTCGCCCATATAATACAAAATCATTTTATATGATTGCATTAGATGATTTACATGGTAAATTTATTGGTGTGATGGCTATAGCTTTTGATCAAGAATATACATTAACCAAAGAAGATTGGATATTTATACGTCAGAAGGCGGGTGTTATTGGTACTCTGCTTGACGAATACTTAAATGCAAAAAAATAATGAAATTTAAACCTTCCCCTTTCCAAAACTCCCTTAGCAAGATGTCTCCCCAAGCACCTTATATTACTGATGGTGCTTCAACCCCTGTGGTTCAAAAGAAACCACAAGCATCTAAATTTGAAGAGTTTACCCCAACACCCGAGGAAGATATCAAACCAACCCCTAAACGGACTACTAAAAAGAAAACAGATGAGTGATTTTAATTTACACAAATGGTTTAAAAACCAATACCTTCAGGAAAATGATGACCCTAAAATTGGTTCAGAACTTGAAGCTGGATTATTTGGTACTGGAGTAGCTGAATCAGAAGCTTCAAATAACCTTGTTCCTCTTATTTTAAATGCTATTGATCAAGTAGATGAAACTTTACATTATGGAGATTTTGCTAAAGCTATAGCTACTATTCTTAAAGACGAATATGGCTCTCATAATTTTGGAAAATTTATGGAAGTACTCCATGCTGAATTAGGTATAGAAGAGTCTTTAAATGAAAATGAAGATTTATCATCATTAGATAAATTTCTAAAATACTTTAAATCATATGATGCTTATGTTGAATATATAGATGATGGTGGTCAATATAGAAGAGCAAAAGAAAACAATAATGCTATTTTAGGTATGTATAATGCTTTATCTCCTGAAGATAAAAAAACAGCTTTTAAAGCAGTTCAAGACCATACTAAAGACGAAAGAACAATCAACGCATTTAAATAATGGAAGATATTAAAAAAATACAAGAATTCTTTTCTAAATCCTTAAACGAGGAAAAAGAACCATTAGATATTATAGATCTTGCTAAAGTAGTAAAAGTAGTACAACAAACAGGACATCCTGTAACTGTACTACTTGTTCCTAAATTTAACGAAATCGAAGTCATCACAGGTATGGATGCCCCTGATGATATGCTTCGTGATCTTTCTAATGCAGTTGATAGTTTAGGGTATGGTCGTAA